>Ga0210059_1000150_pt1 | contig 68595 bp, 42 predicted proteins | sample Ectturendosymbi2_FD_188042 | JGI IMG/M metagenome (GOLD analysis project Ga0210059, IMG submission 188042) | Ecteinascidia turbinata endosymbiont from Florida, USA - Sample 2 (SPAdes) (version 2) | ecosystem: Host-associated > Tunicates > Ascidians > Unclassified | place: Key West, Florida... | reverse complement strand
GGGTCGCGAACGTTTGGTCATATCTCATTGTGGGTCGCACAATAAAACTTGCATTAAAAGTGGGTCGCGAACTGAAAAAGGTTGGGAAGCACTGGCCTAGACTCACCATTACTGAAGTCAGTAATATTCAGCTTCAGGCATTCTCATTTTGAAAATCGTCAAAACTGTTACAGTAATCAGCACACGGACAAACCTACCTAGGCAAAGTAGGCTTTTTCAACCTGAAGCAAAACCCATCTGTACAAGTCCACTGCAAGGAATCTAGTGTACTGCACAGCTTGCTTCCGCTGTACAGATTGAGCGGAATTGCTAGCAAAACAACGCATAACGTAACCAAGTTGTTCAACAGTCAACGTGAATATTCTGGCTAAGCACTATAGTTTGGCTCCACTGTTTTTTTCTTTCTCTGTTGTTTTTTTATTTTACTTTTGGTGTTCTTGAACAAACTGCAGTCGAGCACACAAGCAAAAATCGTTCGGCCGTGTTTAAAAATATATCTGCTGCCTGAGAAAACAATGCAAATAAAAGACGTTCTCGACATTAATCGCTACCGAATGCCCCAAAACCGATTTTTAATTTTTTCCTTAATTTCCAGGTGTTCACTGAACACCGTGAACACCCTGGATATGCACCATTGGTATCAAGACTACTATTGACAGTAGCAATTTTCTTGCACAGAAATGTATGAAACTTAGCACACAGAGCAATAAATTATTGCATTTTATCTATCTATCTAATGAGTATTATGGACTTCGTGTTTAGAACACAAGTCAATTCGAGGTTTGTTTACAGGAACGGCAACCTGATGACCATTTGCATTTCTAGTCTTGATCTGTGTTTGATAACGAAGAAAACGTCCTTCTACATAAGTAGGTAGTTCCGGATGGTGAAAGGACATTCATTGCAGCCGCTGATAACTGTGTATATTCTTTTGCAACTGAAATCCAAAATTCAGCAATCCAGATTGCAAGATCTTGCGAGACCCACTTATTTGCAGACCCCTGTCCTTCGTTTTAGTATCGCTACATTCAATTCATATAAAGTCGTTTTTTAACTTTAACTGTTTTTTTAAGAAGCACAAGTACTATTTGAAGAAGGAAGAACTGTATGCACAGCTTAAAATTTGACATATTTGATGAAACTTATGAGTTGAATATAGCTAAAATGATGCACCAAGTCAAGCTTGGCTGTCTACCACCAGTGTTTAACAAAATATTCATGAAGTTGAACAATATACATTCATATAATACTTAACGAAAAACATTGGAAGAATAAATAGTTCACAGATAAATATTGGTTACTGGACCAAAACCTCCTGCTAATACTGTACAAGTATTATAATTTGGGATTCATCCTTTGGATCCAAATTCATAACACAACGTTTTTGTAGTTATAAAAAGAAATAAAGTTATTCCTCTTAAACCAATATTAACCTGCCTCAAATATCCTCAACCTTATGTGTTCCTTGTTAATATATCCGTACCTCACCATTAGGCTAGTGGTGGACCTACCGAAAACCAACTGGTTATATTAGGTGCCTCGGGAAGACGCACATATGATTTTGATTGCGTTTTTACTCTGTGCGTGGCGAAGGTTTGACGGACTACAATAAAAAACTTTAATCTTGTTTTAACATAGAAGGCTTAATCGTATTATGCTTGTATGCTTATAATGCATATTATTTTTCTTGTTTACCTTATGCTACTTATTTTTGTGAGATTTTTGTGTGAGTTTTCCCAATAACTAAAAGGAAATATTTGAGTGTTGGGAACATGGGGGAATGGGAGTATGAAGCGGGAAGTGACAGAAAAAGCCTTTATTTTGAGATTTGATTTTTTTATTCAATTTTCAGGAAAATTTCTTTTCACTGTTGTCCCCCTTGCAAAAAGTCCTTACGGCGCGTATGGTTTCACATTCTTTTACGTTCCCTAAAATTGACCGCTTTTCAGAATTATAACTGTATTAAACATAAAGTCAGCGTTAATATTTCTCACAAGATTGCTATAGAACAGGGCTTCTCAAACTAGGTAATTTTGGGTCGCAAAACATATTGGCTTTGCAAAGCGGATATGAAAGCTTTTGCACACTTTACAAGAAAATTGAAAGTAGACCTGCACTGAATCTACTTCTATTGTATTTTTATGGGTAATACCGTGTTTCATGCTAGCCTACTACGATGTCTGCCTGATCTGTGAAATAATAATAATGAACTAAACACAAGTTATGCTGTGTTACGTCATGATTTTTTAACGTACTGACCAATATTGTCATTATCGCATTCATTCCCACACGAGAACACACTTATGTCTAGAACTCTCGTTCCAGTCTAGGGGCTAGGCTAACAGCTTTAAGAACACACTGAGTTGTTTTAGACAAAAGTTAAAAGCTTCATAAATAGTTTCAGAAGTATATGCTTTCGAATTTGATTAAAAAGAGTTGGATCCGCAAACCATACACAATTGAAATTTCAGGAGGCCACACACCTGCCATGCCCAGCATGAGCTTGTGGATTAATTTAAACCGCAAACGTTTGCAACTGAAATTTGCAAAACAGAATTTGTGACTTTTGGATGAGAACAAGAAATGAATACACCATCATTTCTGATCTAGCCATTCATCTACTATTAACATTTTGCATGAGATATCTGTGTGAAGAGGCATTCCTAAAATTGGTAATCAAGAAGTCCAAGAACCAACCCGGTTTTGAAAAATGTTGAGATTGCCCTTTATCGTCCACTGTCTTGTGTCACTCTTCGCATGGATGATCTGTGTAAAAATCATCAAGTGCATCCATCCCACTATACCTAGTTGTGCTTGATAACTTCTATAAATTTAATTGTTTTTTTTTCGCACTACCGTTTCCATTACGTGGTTGTTTTAGTACTGTACAGTTACTTTTGCGGATTGTGTGCAATTGTATGAATTCGCCGTAGACAAAAATGACTCTTGAGATTTGCAATAGGACGTTTACAAATGTCATTTACATCTTGGCTATCCATGAAGGGGTCGCATAGAAAAGCCTTCTTCGAAATGGTTTGCACAACAAAAAAATTGAGAAGCTCTATTGAGATAGAAAAGTAGAAGTAACTGCGAGTCAATATCACATGTTTGTGTGTGTAAAACAGAACGTCATTCCAGGGTGTAGGAGTAGAGGCTTGTTTTTCTGCTGCAGTCCGTTGTTCTAGAAGTTATGCAACTATCGCAATGAACATTTCTGTCTGTGACAAAACGTTTTTGTGAAAATTCCGACTTCCCCGAAACGCAATGTGAAGAGCAGAGAAAAGGCCATTTGCTTTTTCGGCACTCGAAATCATTCACATCAGTTTCGCAGCCAGAATGAGGCCAAAGAGGCTATGAAACCTCTCCCCCCAAAACCAACTTTAAAAATTTATCCACTGGTGCATTGTATCAATTTTTAACTGTTCGAAAATAAACGGAAGGAACAGCCGGACTTGAGACGATATCAGCGACAGGCCCCTCCCGAACAAAATTCCTGACTGCGCTATATGGTCATTACCACACGTTTAATTCCAAGCCCATCCAAACAGTTTCGTTTTCGAAGTCATTCACTTCCATTGCTCTCTGTACTACATCCCTTCTGCTTTTTCTTAAATTTTTCCAAAAGCAATTTTTATTTGCCTGACAATTCACAAACATGTTCCTTGTTTTTCCTGATTTGAACACATTTAACGGCAAACCCTCGACGCGTGCGTGTTTCCTCCGGGACGTGCGACAAAACTATCGATTTCTCTCGCTTCAAAACAACGGCGAAGCCGGAAGCAGTTTGCAAAGATATCTTGTGTAGTTTAGAGAAAATACAACAATTGTTTCCGAATTTGAAAGACGTTAATCAAAGGAAAGTTGAACCTGAATGAAGGGTTGTCGTCAACTCTGCTAAAATTCGGGGGAACACAAAACAGATTTCAACAAGACCAGCAATTTTTATTAATATCAGCGCGGGCTGATACAGGATGAGAGGCAAGAGAAATGCTTTCGTGGGATTGACGAAATAGTGATTGCGTGATTCACTGTTCCTGATTATCATCCGGTTTCTCCTCCTCCAAAGACATCACCGGACTCTGACTGTCATCTTTACAAAAAAAAACAAATAAAATTTTCGACGTTTGCACCAGCATAGAAGGAACATTAGCCAAGCTGTCGGGGGCGTAATGACGTTAGATGTCGCCTGGGGCAAGAAGCAAGTTTGGCGCCCCATTATTCGAAACAGGTCTTTCGGAAGAAAATGTACTGCATTGAAGAAAGTACTTGTGACATTGTAGGGACTTTTCGGCGCCTCTCGCAGTTATTCGGCGCTCCCATAATGATTCGGCGCCCGGGGAATTGTGCCCCCATTGCCCCTTTCGTTACGTCCCTGCAAGCTATCAATGCAAGGTATAACTTTCAAATTGGGTCTTCGCCTTTATTTACCATGCGTTTAAAATCTTTCTAGAAAAATTCAGCAAAAGACAGTCGTGACGCAATGAAATCATTCAGCAAATTCACCTAGTAAGAATTCAGTTTCTGCAGCACTGCATAAGCGCTTAGTACATTTCCATGCATTTGAATGAAATATTTCATGCGTTTACATGTGTTGATTGCCAAAACTTGAAAAATGTAAAATGTATTAAAAACTTTGCGCAAATATTCACACAATTTCTATTTTTCTACGTTCCTGCTTTCGCCATGCAGGTTGAATAAAATTATTTTGCGCAAATTGAATCATATGTTTGAACAAAACTTTGAAAGGCAAACTGTATTCAGAGCTGTTAGAGGAAAAGTGAATGTAAGTTGAAATGAAACCGCAAATGTTCAACTTACTACCTGGCAACGTCACGAGTAATTAGGGCTTTAATTTTTTTTGTACGTGTAGATTATTGAGAAAATGCAATCTTTTGCGAAAAAAATTATCTTTATGATAGCAATACCCTCGTGATTTTGTTGGTTTATGCCGTATCAAAATCTTTTTCTTCGAGGAGGAAAACATTCAAATCTTAAATACCGTTGTCACTTCAGTTAATCACCTGCGTCGTGTTGTTGCTGAGATTCATCTTGAATTTCGTCAAATGTTTCTGTAAGAAAATTCAGAATTTCATCAAAGATAATACGTATCTGATCGATTTCTACCTTTCTGCGCTGAGTGGCAGGTGTCGGCATAAAAATAACAAACGTACGACAATCTCGTTCTAACGACGAAATATTGGGCAAAAGAAACAACTTTAATGCGATTAGCAGCAGACATTCAGCATACACAGCAGCAGCATACCCAGCAGACAACTCCACAGCTGCTTCACAAGTACGATTTCGCACAAAGAACATCTTCGTTGCGATAAGGAATGTTTTAATACATCTATGGTTTCTTTCATTATTTTTCACATTCACACTTTCTTTTACGTTTCTCCTTGATTATTAAAACAGTTAATGAGTATTCGTTCTCGGTGTGTGTCGTTTTACTTTTGGGCAAAAGAAAATGTTGATCCACTGACATGCGTATAGTTAAAATGTTTGTCCTGAATCCAAATCTTTGACCACTCACCTTCTCGAACCAACGCATCAAGGCGTTGTAGTATTTCCTCAGCTTCTGGATCCAACATGAGCGCTGTCAGTTCTTCCGCCAATACAAACATTCCGGCTTCGTAGGAATTGACGTCCTTGGGATGTAAAGAGATTTTACTAAGCTTGTTTTTTACAGACTCATCTCTAATGCAAATTTGGATGGCTTCAAAAAGTGTTGACACAGCTGGTTCTGTAAAAATGACACTCAGACCGTTCCGCCACTTCCGCAGTTGTTTCTCTTGCGCCAAAAACTACGATAAACGAGCGTGAAGCGCAAAATTTGCGGTTTGTGGAATTTAAGTTCAGTTGATAACGTTCGGAAATCTACTGAAGCAAAGCTTTCATCAAGTTTCTTGTTTAAACATGTGGCGCGTGCAATTTCAACAACTGTATTGGATTTGACGCGCTACGTAGTTGACGCAATCCTCAGAATGTGAAGCAAAAATTTGTGCCATGTATTTACGATGCCGCCAACGCTTTTGCAAACAAATAATTTGCATTTGAAGAAAAGTAAAAACACAAACTATTCTTTGCAGCTACCTCGTACTCACGTTGCGTTTTCGTTGGTACAGGAAATGATTTTCCAGCTTTTTAAAATTACTACCAAAGCAGGTTCGAAAATGGCTGCTAAGTTATGGAATTATTGCGTCGTTTATTGGACAAAGCTTTATTTCTCTAGAACGAACATCTTTCAGATCAAATCACTACATGAAACTTATTATGTGAAACAAAGAAAGTTGTTATCTTTGCAAAACATTACCTCAGATCGCATTTTTCTAATCTCCTGTAGATTTTCTTCATCAACTTCGTTGTCACCCATGAGAGCCAGTCCTGCTTTCGCCACCGTTAAGATCTTCTTGCCACACCTATATGCTTCAGCCGCGTGTGACGCTACAGGGATAGCTTTTTGGACAAAATTTCCAACTTTTTGTATCGTTTTCCCCACCCACCTGCATAACAAAGAGATGGTTAAATCTGAGCGTTTGCTTGCGCTTGGTATTTTTCGAATTGTGTTTAAAATTGACCAGAGCTGATATCACTTTAGACATACCGTTGTCCTCCCTGTCACGTTTCTGCCTCCGACGTGATTCACGCAGGTAGCGATGCTGAATATCGACAGGTTGGTGCAAGATTCGAATAACCATGTCATTTTGCTGTTTCGTTTTTTGCAATTGGCAGCAGATCGATACAAACACAATGTTGATTGTCATGTCATTATCGACTTCACGCTGTCACCGCATTAGCTCATTGTTCCGCATCATGCCACTATACTGCCACACTTGTTTACGCAAACCCTTTGGTTCGATGATTAGCAGGTAGGCAGCTGAAACTTCGTCACCAAACTTGTTTCTTGTTTCATTTGCAAAGGTGAACTGAAAAGGTTTTTCTTCAGGTCAAATGCAGTATTTTTGCTGTTAACATTTGCGGCTCAACATGGTTAAGAAACTGACGGTTCCTTTTCACATAATCTGAGCTTCCGACAACATTTCGTTGAACACATCGGCCAAAGTGCAGTTAAAGCACTGATTCTAGGTAGTAAGAATACGGCAAATGTGCAGTAATAATACAAATGTTGTAACTGCAGAAGGAACATAACAAGCGAGATTTGTTTGTAATTTACCGGCTAATTCCGCAATTTAGAAACAATTTAGCAAATTTGGCAGAAATTAGACAAAATCACGTCCGCATCGCTTATGAACTGCAAAACGTTTGTGTATTAGTTGCTTTCCCACATTTTTTTGAATGTTCGTATGTTACTTTTAAGTTGCAATCTAATAAGTTTGGTTTTTCGCTGCAATTTACTCATTTTCAATTAGAATCAACGAATACATCTTCACTTCCCACCACAAACTGAACCTCATTTTGAAATAAAGTCTGAAGCATGAATTTTAATGTGAAAAGGGAACAAAATGTATCATTTTCAAGGATGTCCTTATTGTTGCATTTTTGAAACTTTTTTTAAGAAACATTTTTTTATAAATTATCTTTTCACACTCGATTCCCCCTAAGATTTCAATGATGTTGCATTTCATGTTACTTTTATTCGGCATTCCTGGAAAAATAGTATTGCACAAGAAACTACGCGAATATTTTTTGCGAAAAATTGAGCCGATGATTAATACAAGCTGCAGCCAAAACATACGTAGCTTCATAAACCAAATTCCATCGATCTTTGGTGTGTTGTTTCAGGGTAAAAAGGTCATCAAAAGCATTATGAATGTGCTAAAATTTTGGCGATTGGGGTTTTCTACCTTTCGGCTCATTACCGGCAATTGGACCTATAGGTGAGGCCAGTGGTGAATTTAAAGGGAGGAGAGCGAGGCACGTGCCTCCGGCCCCCTTTCTAGAAACCCATCACGTGTTTCGGTGAAAAACGTGCTAGCCACTCATATGATATACACCGAAGCAGATCATAAGAAAGTACTCTACTTTCAAAGTGGCCCCCAATAACAACTCTAATGTTCAGGTTCACTTCTTTCAAAGGGACCCCCGACTGCCACTGCAATGTGTAATTACTCTGCTTTCAAAGGGCCCCATCACCATACATAATATATAAATAAAGAAAAGCTTCAACCAGCTTCAATATCCGTGGGTTAAAATTTGTTCCAAAAGGTTCTAAAAATTCCCTAACAAGTAAAAGCAAAAATTCGTACCAAATGATAATCTTTTTTCATTTGCAGAGAATGAAGCTTGTCATAATACTGTACAATGTGGACGATTCGACTGTGAAAAAAGGGAGAAATGGAATGCAAAACTATAGAACTGAGCAGAAATTCAAATTTGTTATTGCTTGACTTTTATGTGTACCTAGATTTGCCTTACCAACTCTCAGTGTTTTAAAAATTGTGAATCATGAATACCCTTTTGGATTTTCTGTTAAGCCAGTCATGATGTAATATCAGGAACGTATCCTTGGGTGGCCTGTATATCCCCTTCCTGGACTTGATCATATGGTTTTATCACGGTTGGCTGAGTATGATGGCGTCATCAGAGGGCCCCCTTTTCAGCCTTGCCTCCCCAACCTAAGCCCAGCACTTCGTGAGGCTCCTGGACAAAATTATCATTGAAGAAAATTTGTCAGTGTGATTCTATTAGACAATCCACTATCCGGGTTAGTTACTGATTAAGAATAATTTGGAACTTAAGTATTTTTCAAAACAGCTAATACTGCCATCGTCGGTCTACTGCATTTTTTGCGGAACAGTTTTTTATTTGAATAAAGTTTTAAACAACTTGTAAGTACCGGAAACAGATAATAGGTTATCCACTTCCTAGGTGCTGTGTTAAATTGATAGGTATACGTTTCGTTAACTGCCTGGAATTTCTAACTTTACTCAATCCTTACATCGCAATCTATTCTTGCCGGTGACAGCTACTCTTGTATCTACTGATATTTTTTTGTGCTTTGACGACAATCTCTCCGAATATACCCCAGCATGAACACAATCTTAGGCAAGAATTGGAACAGGAGCCGTTTGAGAAATAAAAGTTTGGCTGTTAAAAAGGGTCAGTTGCTTTACTCCTGTTGTTGGCAAGATAAAATAAATTCAATAGATTGGTAAAAGGTGGCTATTTAGTTAGCTAATCACGATCTCTTGATCTTGGATATACTTAGACCACAGCGTGGCGCACTTGAAAAAATGATTTTTTGTTCTTCATACACGAGTAAAATCTATCATAAAGCAAACGTATTTTCTTTGCAAAAACGACAAACCTAAACAAACGCAAAGAGACATTTTTTGAGATTACAAGCTACGTAGTTTATCTCAAGGTAGATATTGCTGAACATGGACAACGTTACCCTTTTGGTCGTGGAACGCATTGTTGTAGTCCTGTTCCCCACGAGTCACTCAACACGAGCGATAGCATCACGAAAACCATCAGCAGTTTTTTCTTCATCTTGAGAAAACAAAATAAATACTATAGCAATAAAGGAGCCTATTTACGAGTGATCTTGAACCGTTTTGAGAAAGGTATAGGAACAGATCTTCAAGCATTTGTGCCAAGCTGTCTGTTTGAAACAGAAATTACAACAGTGTTTCCAACTTGGCGTCAAACCTCAACATGAGACAGTAACATCTGAACCGTTGTCAAAAGGAGTGCGTCGTGGAGGTGTCTTGTTTTGCGGCCCTTGTTGTTCCGGTAAATCTTTTACCATTCATTTAATGGCAAATTTAACTTTCACTCTTCGATGACATCACTTAGTATATTAAGTCTGCTTGAAAAGTCACGCTGAATCATACTTTTAAGCATTTTTTTCAAATTTGGTTATGTTTGTCTGCTCGACATGTAATTGATACAACGATTTCACTTTTTCAGCTGGCTCTTACTACACTTTTTGTATCAATGATTTGGAGCTACGTTCAATGAGATATCATGATTAGGGTTTTTACAAAAAGAACTGGTAAGGCAATAGGCAAAGATATGTTCTTTCAGGGAAAAAATTGATGTGACCCAAATGGGGTGACGTTGTCAGCTTGGGTAAGTTACGCCCCCATATATGCATTCACAGTTGCACCACACTGACTCGTGCATTTACATTTGATGACGATGACGAAACTTATCTGGCATTTATTGCAAAGTAGGCTAGCCTCTGCATGGCAGCAGTCGTCGTTATTTGGCTAAAATTCTTCAAATACAAGTGAATAATCTAATACAAGTGCCTACAATTAAAAGCACTAGGTTTCTGTGTGCTTTCGAGGAATCAGCCGTCTCCTTTTGCTTTTATCTTTTTGCGATGATGCAAAGTTGCATATTTCTATACCATTTTTTCAAGTCAGTAGTTCTTTTTTTATAGTTTGCTGATCAATTCAAATCCGTCGTCTTTCAGATCAGACTCTACTATAGATATGTGCAAATATGAATCATCGCAAATTGAAGAAAGCAGAGTCCAGTTGACTGACACCTCGAAAGCTTACAGCCAATCTAGAGCTTTTAATTGACTAGTACAAGTAGTGGCTATTTCAGAAAAAGACCATGACAGAGATCAAAGATTTAGAACAAAACTAAAGAATTCTCACCCGATGAAGTTTAAAATGTTTTTCACCAAGCTCACTAGTCCAGGTAGACCATGTCAAAGTAAGCTTAACTTCGATCAGATCAACCAAGGGCCTCAGAAAAATTTACTGTCCATTTTATTCTTAGCTCTTATTCTTATCTAATGTTTTTTCATTGCTCGCAAAACTGCATGAGACAACAGTAATCAAACAGAAACATGATTCTTCGCTGTTACTTTGGCGAACATGAGTGCGTTGCTAAACGTCGTTTTGAAGCAACACCATGCGCTTTTGATTACACTCCATAATGTTTTTTTACTGCAAAGTTTTTAATTCTTATGTGTTTAATAATTATTTTGATCACATCGAATTTCCTCAATGAGGTTAGAACCATTTTCATGTTTACACAGGGATAATTTTTTCATCTGCAATTTTTCCTCACTGTGCTCTGTGTTAGATTGCTTTTCAACTGTGTCTGTTTTGTTTCCAACTGCTGTTTTTTACCACTTGTCAATGAGTTTCAGACACTACCTAAATGATCTCCATGCTTGTTCACCAAACCTATGTGACACTTGACAATCTTTATTTGCTTTGATAAGTTCTTCTGCCATTGTGTTTTTATTTCTTCTAATTTCTAACGACAAATGCTACTTTTTAGCATGTGACTTTTGCATTGTTTCTGCTTATTGCCTGAATCATATGAAACAACAAATTTCTCTCTCTTTATCGCAAGCAATTATTGATCTGAAAACACATAACATGTCGCAGCTTTTGTTGTCACGGTTAAGTTGATAGAAAACTTACCTTTCGATTCCTTTTCGCTGTTTAGCAACAATTGTAGCTTTTGGCGCGGTCTTCTGCCTTTATAAACCTAACAGTCGGAATGTGCGGAGGAATTGGTGCTGCGTTGCTTTCAAGTAAACACTCGCCGTGCTTGATGGTCCTGATTCAGAGCAAAACGAAAACTCGCCTGTTTCCGCAAAATGTTTTGTTTAAGTCCCTGTTTGTTTATTTTTGTTTTCCTGGTGGTGGTTTATGGTGAATCATCAGTACCTGTTGTAACGATGGATATGATGGAAAATCATTTCGCATTCTGACCAGTCTTCGTTACTGCTGCAAGGTAATACTCGATTCAAACGAACATGGTGGAGTTAAAAAATCTCTGAAATTTCGCCATTTGCTTGTTAAGCGGCCTTGGCAAAACCTCTCATAAACAAATGTCTGACGCATCTAAGTGTTCAATTATGTCGTCCTTGTCGTCCCAGTAAAACGTTTTGCTCGTGATTCCCATGCATCGCCAACTTCAATACAAATAGATACTGTTGGCAAAAAGGTTGATTGAGAACCACGACATTGACAATGAGAAGATGATGTTGTTGTATCTGCAGCAGATGTGTAAGTCGAGGCGGGCTTTTCGAGTGGCGCCGTGTTCGAGTTTATGCTAGTCAAAATGTTCCAGGTAAATTTCGGGCTTGATTACAAAAAATGTTTTGCAATATTCAGAGAAACGATATTTTTTCGTAACGTACATTTGTTGAGCTCACTGCAGTGATTTCAGTAATGGGAATGATTGTGATTTTCTTCATCTAATTCTAGAATAGCAAACACAGCTGCGTTGTTTTGTTCTTTGCTCGAATTAGTCATAACTCGCAAACGCTTGTTGAGAAATTGACACTCACTTGACAGTGGTGAGGAACTTAGCACTCGATGGAGCTGCGTCGAAAATATCAATAACTTACGCAATTCTTGGCTTGTTTCGAGAAACGTTTCGCCAGATTTATAACACCAGTCATGGATGATGATTTCCTTCAAAGCGCTAACATTACTGATGTTTTAAGTCATACAGTATGTTTCGAAAATGCTTCTGAAAAACGCCAGGTGCGAATTACAAACGCATATTTTTTCCCAGAAGTGTCGGAAAAAAACTTGCTACTGCCTCTCTTGCGTAAAACATAATAGTCTCTTACTCTAGTTACTTGTTAGCCTGAAGGAAGCTTTTGATTTAGTGACCTTGTGTAACATTTTTAGCAACTTAGATCATTGTGTCAACGTCTTAACTTGTCTGGTTCGAAAGTTGCCTGGCAGAGTTTTACTTACAGTACTTTAAAGGTCAAGCCTATAGTTTTTGGTAACACTTGTCATGTGAGTAAAAAAGCAGGAAATTTACTTACATCATCAAAAGGAAGTACCAACAGTAACGCAGAATAAATAAAAACCTGTAGTAGTGTTTTCATCTGGTGGAGGCAAAACTGTAATTCAAGCGAATTCATGACCTTAACTGGTTGTCTTTTTACATGTTAATGATTGCTTTATACCAGTGTTAACTTAAACAAATCATGTGTATATCTTGACTCACTCTGTAAATTTAGGTCGGATTCGGACCTCAAATTGAGGCCCGTTTGCATCTCTGATCTGTAGTCTTATGCAAATCAATGTACCTCAGCAACGTGTTAAACACTAAATGGCAACGAGGTAGTGGGGCTGCTGTGTCGTGAAACATCATCCTTGATAAGTTATGTGAATAATTCAAATGCTTACCATTTAAGCAAATCAAATGAAAAGGATGCATCAAAACGACATGAGAAAATAAAAGTGTAAAACACGCATGCGGTAGTTCGCCTACTTCTCCAAACCTTCCATAAACCCATTAACAAGTTCGTTGTAATTTGTCAGGATTCAGAGTTATCTTTTTGTCAGCCACTACTAGCTCTCGAAATGATGAAGATCCAGAATATTTACCTACACAATGTTGCAAAAACGCTTTTGTCCCAGGTGTCTTCTTGATATGTTGTATTTATATGATTCTTGTTTCTACAGTACATCACGACTGTAATGCCAATTTTCTAAGTCACGGGTTCACAGAAGTTGTTAACATGCATTTAATTTTACAGTAAATGAAAATATTACAAAACCATTTATTTTAGGTCACAGAGTGCTGTAGCAAATGTTCCGAGGTTGTACGATGGACTCACACAACATATAGCACGTTTCGCGACGTTCTTAAAATCCTAAAAAGAGATTAAAAGCGAATACACAAACTAGTGTCAGCAGCAGATTTCTGCATTTTTCTGGTCATTTTGTGCCAAACATAAGCATGAAAATATGGATTCCTAGATTTTCTAAAGCAAAACGTTTCAGTTTTAAATCTGTGGTGAGTGGTTCGTATGGATAGCAATAAACCTCTGAGGAAATCAACGTGCTGTGCAGAATGTACAATTTCACCCGCGCACGTTCTCAAATCATTTGGATTTGAAAAGGTTCTAGAGCCTGACAGCTGGTACATGCCTTTTCTCCAGGATAACATGCGCAAAGGAAAACGAGGAGCCCTAGTCCTGAGCGTTTTCAACAGAGCGTTTTCAACAACAATTTCACCACTGGTGTTTGGAAACAGAAAACCACCTGCGCAGATCCTACTCATACCCGCAAGAGCAGAATTTCCGCTTCGAACAGTCGCTCTCTTGCTTCCCGCCATCATTGTGATTAATGCATTGTGAAAACAGAGTTATTTCCTGAAAATTCGTTTATAGAAAGTTCCGATTTTTTGTAATCAATCAGTGAAGTGACGATCAGGTGAGCAACAAGTGAAGGTGAGCGTATGGTGATGTTTGTGTAAGTAACATGTCTGTTTTTGTTGAAACTACTACGACTTGAATAGTGCTACAACAAGTAGGAAAGCCATTTTTGTTGGAAAAAGTATTTTCACTCACAGAATAACAGTTTGTGCATAAAATGTAAAAAAAAACTATAACACACGCTGCAGTGTGTGCAAGTTTGACTCAATGTGCAAGTAAATCTTGCTAACTGCTGCTATGGTTTTTAACGTTACGTCACTGCATCGCTGATGGTGGTGATAAATGCCGTTTTCTCTAATGTGTCAAAAACGAAATAAGAGAAAAGCTTTGTTTTTCGCCAGGTGTCTTGCTGAAGAGACTAACTGTTATTTTGCACTATATCAATTATTTCGAGAAAGAGGTGAAGAGGTGCTGTATATTAGGATCTTTTGAGGAACAAATGCGTGACTGCCCTGCTGAATCTGGTAATTTTCTTTTATGAAAAACGCGTATATTTTGTAAGTTGTGAGGAACTTGATTTAGAGTTTAAGAGTATATAGGAAGCGCGATTTAAACGTTTTAAATTCTCAAGTTTTTCGCGTTTGAATTTAGTTTGTCTTGCAGTGAAATTTATACTAAATTGGAAAGCAATCTCTTTCGTTAGCATTATTAACAAGTTTGAGTCCTTGCTTTGGCAGTATCCCAAACTTTATTTTGGTTGTTTCGAACAATGCATGCACAGACGCTACTGTAGTTGGCAAGCTTCGCCTGAGGGTTGACACATAATACTGTAGTTCTTGTAATGCTGTATGAACCAGTGTCAAATGTGTGCGCAATTTTCCGCTCGTCAAGCATCGGAGTGAAGTTGTAACCTATTGCCAAATGAAGCTAAACAGGAAATATGGTTGGAAATGTTTTTGTCTCTTGCCTTCTGTTGTTTGTGTAAAAAGTCCAATGTAAGGCTGTTAAGGCACGGACTGAGGAACGTTCCCAGGCCAAGGCCCAAAATTTAATAACAAATATTTAATTTACTAAGTAAACGAAGAATGAAAACATGGAAGTCGGAAGAAGGCCAGGGAACATTTCCTCCTAAGTTTTAAAATTTGATATTACCGTATTAACGTTTCAGTATTTCAATTTTATTTCGAGTTCGTAAAAGAAATTGTTATCATTAGGGTCGAAACCACCAGATATTTTCAGGGAGGGAAAATGATCGTTTCGGGAGGAAGCATGATTGCAACTTGTTTATCTAACAAATAAACATGTTTTTAAACAATTTGTAGAGGGAAATTGCCTCTCCTAGTTGCGGCCCTGGTGACCCTCAACAGGAAAACATTCTTTAGGCACGCCCAGAAAAAATTTTATATTCCCCCCTGGAAAAAATGTTCCGACACCGATGTACTGTACGAATCTAAGTAATGATTCCTTTATAACCGTGCCGTACAGCACTAGTTTTTAAACGAAGGTGAAACCAAATGGACAAGAAATTGCTTCTCATTCTTCTTGTGCTTGCGCTGATCATCAGCACGGAATCGTGGTGGAGAAGGAGGAGAAGAGCCAGCAGCAAACGGAAAACCAGCAGCAGACGCCGGAGGGGGTGAGATTGCAATTGTTTAGCATTTTTTGCAACAAATGGGTTAATTACGATAAAACATTGATGCTTGTGTCAAAGGCTTCACGGAACGTACATCAAGCTATGTTCCTTAAGGCTTTTTAAGGGATCAACAACGTACAGTAGGTTTAAAGACTAAGCTGGTGATGTTGGTGTTTCCCTGTGTTGCACCAAACCAGTAGCAACGTGGAATGTTTGATAAAAACGTCATAAATATTCATGCTTGCAGTCTGCTGCTTCCAAACTCATGATGAAAGCATCTGAAAAGAATGACTAGTTTTGATTTGAATTACCACTGAATGTTTTGTTGGACGTCTTAGGCATATTCTATCACTCTTTTCAATATTTGATTACGTTATTGACGTAATTTACTGCTAAAAACTTCGATTAGTGTTAAACTAATTATGATTTAATTCTGCTGCAGTTGAACATTTCTTGCATTGTTTAAGGATAAGAGATACACTTTCTGCTTAGGTGTACTGGAGTGCATTCTTTTGGAGATGCAACGAATGTTCACCGAAACTTACCTTCTTCCCAAATGTTTTACATATAATCGTAAATATTAAAGTTGTCACCAAAATTTACTGTTTTATTTTGAAACGATCAAAGTTCCTGCATACCAAATTTGCTGATTGCCAATATCACAAACTGATTAATATAAGCGAAGATCCATCGCCAGAAAGTCCTCAGTAGGGCGGGTAATATTTTATTTCTGTGATAGTTGTTTCGTCACAATAACACATCTACAAAAAGTTTTCCTCGGTAAAAACGTCTAAGGGGTACACACATATCGCACATATGCTTATGCACATGAACATTGTGCGGGCCCTGGGCCCGTGCTCCTTGGCCCCCATAAATCCTGCTCCTACCACTCTCTAGGCTAGCCAATTCCTGCTATCTCTAGCCTATTATTCTGCAGCTGGTACTCTTCAAAATATGATTTGATTCTATCTATAGAGCCTGGGTTCCTAAACTGCGGATCGGGGATAGGCTCGCAGGGAGGGCTCGAGTATGTCAGAGACATATTTTTATAATTTAAATGCACTCTTTTTGTTATTCCTAAATTGATTATCATTTCACCAGTGGCGTATCTATGAAAAACGGCGCCCGTGGCAACGTTTAAATGTGCGCCCTTTTTAATAATTCAAATCTTAAACTTGGGCACAATTTTCACGAAAGTTAAACCATGAAGAAATAAATGTTTTTATACATATGACTTTTGTATCAATTTTTGCTTTAAACTTTTCAGCAAGTAAAATATAATTTGTCCATGAAGGCTATACTTCTATACTCATATATTTTTATTATGAAGAATATCAAAACATTCAAATAATAAGGTTATCGTAATTTATAGGCCTACATTGTGTTGCCTGACAAAATTGTACATCTTTAAAAATATTAAACAACCCATTGCAACTGCAAACGACAATTTTGTAAAAAAGAAACCCATTTAATTTGGATTGTGCAGTACCATACAATTTTAATGCAAATAATGTACCAATGGTGTTCCAAAAACACAATTCCATCGAAACATTGATATATCCAGCCTTTTCCGGTTAAATCACACAAAATGCCCTTTTCTATACTCATCAAAACTAGGCATACCATACGTCCCGTTTTAGCCGGGACAGTTCCAGTTTAAAGGGCTTTGTCTCGGTCAGTCTACCAAAAAGTCATGAATAACATGTGTTCTGATAACAAAAGCAGAAATGCTGGACATGAATAACATGTGTTCTGATAACAAAAGCAGAATGTGAAACCCCTTATCACCTGTAAAATCAACACTGCCTTTTCCTGCTGTGATCTTTACGAGAACATAAAATCGAGCAAAGTCTTCTTGAAGAATGTGTTATCTACGGAAATGTGTGATGGGGCGTATATGTAAATGTACAAATGCTTGAACATTGTTTTGTTTCTTTGTGAAATGCATTATTTTATTTTTTGCGTCGTCACTATAGAAATCTAAAATAGCTTCATACTCAAGCCCGTAGCCAGGTTTTAAGGCTTAGGGGGGCAAAATACATTTTTAGGCGGGTAAGATTTTTGTATTTATTATATGTTTAAAACAAATTTTTCTGGACACAACAAAATCTTGAGGGTCGCACAAAAAATGTTTGGGAGCACTGTCCCCGAATGCCCCCCGTGGTTACGGGCCTGTACCTACTCCGAGTAAGATATGAACCACATTTATCTGATAAGGTTCGTTGCTCTGAAGCGTCCCGGTATTCAATTATAAAAATATGGTATGCCTAATCAAAGGTAGATAACACATTCTGCCTTGACTTATTCTTAGTCACTGAGACTCGGAGGTATGAAAGCACCAGATTCTGTTTACTGAAAGATCACTCGCAACTTGTAATAGATACAGTCATCGTCAGCATTATTTGCAAAGCGATTCGAAGAATGTTAGGAGGACTTCAGAATGCGGTATATTTCAAGCTGCACGACGCGAAAGTAGCATTTTGCAATCTAGAATATTCTCGCATGAATTGTCACACATAGATCTTAGATTTTCACAGTCAGGACCGTACAAAGGCCTCGGACATCAAGAAAAGCCAAATTTGAACAGAAAAAAAACTAGCTCTAAACACGAGTTTTTAATGAGTTAACATTTTTTGCTGAACTGGCACGGCAACAATGCTAACTGCTGATTTTTCGCGGACTAAATGATGATCTCTACCTCACTCCCTTAGTGTCTGGACTGGGGCATTGTGTTCAGCCCATTTTATCGGACACTAGTGGCCATCGAAGAAGTTTCGTAAAACCGGAGTGGGCCGCAGTCTGCAGCAGTTTAAGTAATTTGTAAATCTGTGCATAACCTCAACATCGGTTATTTGCATCATATTCAGATTCTCACTGCCGCGGATTTAAACTCATCTCAACCAGATGCTAACTTATAATATCTTCTTGCCTGAAATACAGCAGTACGAAGTGACTTGATCTTTCAGAGTTGCCAAGTCTAAACAGACTTCTCAAGCTAGAAGAATTGCAAAATTCCGCTAAAATCCGCTAGAATATGACCAATTGTCTTGGCCGCTAGACAACTAATCCGCCAGTATACGCAGCGGAATTAGGCAGGTAGACCAATTACTTTGGAGCTAGACAGGATGAAAATCCGTTGGATCTAGCGGAAAATCGGCTAAATTGGCAACTCTGAGGACGATGTCTTGCTGATATGGCATGCGAGCGTTCTTGTTCCGTCACAATGTCTGACCGTTGTGTTTTGTCACAATACCACACTTTTGTCATAAGGCTTGGTGATACTGACGCAGTACCGCAACACTCTCGATTTAATACAGCAGGTACGGGCGCGCTTTGTTGATCTAGCTTTGCAGTTTATGGTTGTATGGGGCGCAAAATATTGGTTCAAAAAAATTAAAACAAAATTTATTTTTGCCAAGCAATTTTTGCGTCCCCCTGAAAGTTGCGCCTATACCACGTGTGATTTTCTGTGTTAAGAGGGCGATTTTGTAATTTGCCAGATTAGGGGGGCGATTTAAGTTTTTAGGGTGACGATTCTGTAGGTTAGAGTATATTGAATTCTGAATTGATTACAAGAATAAAAGCTACATTTGTCACTTTGGAACCAAGTCAATTGCTGAACTTTCAAATGTGGATTGATCTCTTTTTAGCATTACCGAATTTGAATGAAGCTGTTTCAGTTTTCTCAAAGGTGAAAACGTTTTTCTAATTTAACCTGTTGTTTCAAATTTTATGCAAATTTTGAAGACATTTTTTGATTTAGCATTCTTTTATCAAAAATGTAAATGACAGAGACCGAATATTTTTTTCGAACATTTGCCAATTCTCAAGTTTTGGGGAAGCGACCCCATCCTCTGGACCTCCAGGTCGCACGTTTATGATTTTCAAGCTTCCTGGCCATAGGCTGCGCTGTGGGGTAGATGGGCCTTTTGGCCGAAATGCGACGAAAAGCGTGACAAGCATTGAAAAGCATGGCAAATATCATGTGATTATGGACGTGGCTGGTAACGCTTCCGGTTCTTTGCAAAGCATTTAAGAAAGCTGACTCAAACTCGATGCCTGCCCTCAACTGAAGTTTGTGACATAACAACTTTCAATCTTATCAACAATGAAAGATGCCGGAACTATTTAGAGGTTCTATCATTACACATTTCACAGAACATCGAGCAAGGCTTATGAAAACCTATTGAAAGAAGCACGGGTGCGACAAAAGGTTTTGAATTTTTGTTTTGTCAGTATCAAATATCATTGACTTTCGAAGGTGTAATGTGAAAGTCGTGAATAGCGAAAACGTGAAACCAGCATTGGCAAAACATAGCAACAGAATCTCACCGCGGAAGTACGTTTGTTATTGAAGGAGTGTTTTCCAAGAAATATTGCTTACAAAAAACGTGGCAACGATTAAGTTGTACACTTCACTCTTCACAATAACTTATTGCTGATGATGTTTAACGGCGACCCCCCTACCACAAAGATCTAGGAACGATCTTTAATATTCACATGAAAGTGCACGAATGGATAGATATGGTGTTGTTTCTAACTAGTTCATACTTGTGTTTATGCGTTCAGTGACATCGTAGGTCTTTCTAAATTTTTTTTGCATGGGTAATAAGATTGTAGAAACGTCGTTTCTGACACACAAGGCTGAAACAGTTAATAACACTTGCTCAAGAAGGTTTAGCAGAAAGTTTTGAAGAAGGACGTTTGTAGACAACTGCATCTTTGTGGAAGGGGCTCGCGTAAACATTTCTTTATGCGTTGAAATGGTTTCAAAAGCTTTCTATTTCAGGTTTTTCAGATCAATTTGGAACGGTGTTAAGAGAGTTGGCAAGACGGTTTGGAAAGGAGTTAAGAAAGTTGGCAAGACGGTTTGGAAAGGAATTAAGTGGGTTGGAAAAAAAGTAGTCAAACCTGCGGTGAATTACGTGATCAATTGCGGAAAAACAGCATTCAAAGCAGCGAAAGGAGCCCTAGGACTTATCAAAGGTGACGGTTCGGCTGATCATCAAACTCTTCAGGAACTCCGAGATTTGAGAAAGCAGGTACTGAAAACGTTAGCTTCGAAATACAAGTTTGACCATTTTAGAAAACTATTTTGTGAAAATTTTGCCTCAGGCTGAGCTCAGCATAAACTTGTCGCAGTACGTTCGTGGGTAATATTTGTATTGTGCAATCTTCATCTGCATCTACTGCGGCATAACTGGATCCGCTCTATTTACAGATAGCGGTGACTTAGTTCAAATCATGGCGGTTGGTGTTGCTTGTTGAAAGTGTGAATTACGTATTTATTCGGTTTGTCAGCAGGTATGTCACTTGCTACAAATAACCTGCAGTAAGTTTAAACTTTTAGCAAAACGGCCTCAATGAGAGAAAATTGTGTGATGGTTGGTCTCGATGGATTTTTTGGCCTATTCAATAAATTCCACTGCGAAAATTGTTTTTCCTCAATCATATTGAGTCTGTGCTATTGCGTAAGCGATTCAGTACCAATTTAACCATTGCATTATTCTGAAACAAACCAAACAACGAATGTATGTCCACGCTTTGACTGAAGAGTGGCAACTGCTATACAGAGTCACAAAATGAAACCTTTGAGCACGATTCATCATGAATGTTTATCAAAGCACAATGTTTTTAATGCAAAAACACAACTATTTCTTGTAGGACCCAAACAGCTATCTAGCTGGCATGTGGATTGCGGCGGATGAGTTAGTTCTGGAAATGAGTGAAGAAGAGGCAGAAAAACAATTGCAAGCATTGGATGCGAAAGTAGCTGGCGAAGGTATATTATTTAATGGAATCGGAAATATTAGCCATACCTTTTCATTATATGCGTGGTTGTCCGAGACACAATTTCCATATCACATTAGTTAAGAGAACAGAAGGGTACAGAAATACTTTTGCACAGCATTTCACAGGTTAGGTTTTTGTTGTTACACCTAGTCAATTTTGAAGAGGGACGAACAACAGAAAGAAAACACCAGGAACTACTGCATTTTGTCATCGTCATACGGAAGGTTACATAATGGTAGAAAAACGGAGATTTGCAACAAGCATGCGACAATTCAGCAGATAAAAAGTTGGGTGGAGATGCACATCATTGAACATAGGCACGCAGGTTGTTTCTAATCAAGGCATCAAATGTCCTGGCGAACTGGGCAACTTATGTGGTGGAACACCTCCAATCCTGGGCATTGGAAAAGTCGATAGAAACAATGCAGGAGAGGCCCAAAGATGTTACTGCGGCCGGCATAAATCCACTTTACAGATGATCGGTCTACCAGGTTCATCACACAAGGTCGAAATCAATCGTGCTCAGATACATCAGGTAATCGTTGTAGCTGGCTTTGCAGGAGCAGGGCGTACCCACATTTACAAAATGTAATGAGGTTGAATTCACACATGGAATGTGCACAAACCTGTTCCTCCACCACAACAATGCTTTTGTATTCATTCATAAACGTCTATGCTTTTTGCTCCATAAAACTGCTGTCCCACCAAATAGTCTATCACAGAGGTCCAAGCCAAGGATGCATGAACCCTTAGTGGTAAATTTCCTTATATGAAGGGGTACATTTAGGGTTAGCAATATGAGGCAAAGTATACTTATATATTATTTATTTCCAAATATTTATACTTACATCAGTGAATTATTTTTTATAGTCGTTACATGCGTCTTGTCAAATATATCTGTAAATTTATGGGTACATGCTCATCTGTCCAAATGCTGAAGGGGTACATGGTCAGAGAAAGGCTTGGAATCCCTTTCAAAGATTAACCACAACTACCGCTGTTTCATAAGCAAAGCAGTATTTACTGAACTTATGTCCATCAAATTGCCTCAGGATTGTTTGGCTAGCCGAGATTCTTGTAGAAAAAAGAATCTGATACTTAACCCAATACTGTCCAATGTCAAGCAGTGATGATGTTAAGACTCAACAATTGTACGTTACCGCAGACCAGATTGACGTAGGTTGAGAGCTTCTTCCACATGCACACATTCAAGGGTAACTTTAAAAGAGTTACAAGAGCTATGTCGTGTTATAAGCTTTCCACAGAAGATTGCAGCATCATTCAATTGAACTTTTACAAATTCTACTTCTCTTTTTGATATTGTTTGGCTGCAAGTGTGTGACAACAATTACCACTTTCTTCTGAGCTCCTTGAGTGGCGTAATTCAATTTGCCAATTCTGTACATGGTTTTCAAATCGGTTACTGTTTTCCATTCTGCATGTTCTTTTATTGTTTCTACATTTTAGCTTCACCGGCTGCCTAGCAGGGTTTGACTGTCTGCCTCTTGCTTCTGCTTTTCGTCCGATGTTGAAAAGACGTGAGATTGCGTCTTTGCAGGTCTGTCAGGGATAGCAGAGTTTTCTGTCACAGTTTCGGCCTATGTTTTGGTGGTCTCGGCCGGACTCATAGGATCCGCTTGGGATTCCGTTCTGGTTTCTTTTGTCAAGTAAGATAGCATTGCAGTGAAACAGTTTCCTTTACTTACGTGGCCCAGATAAATTTTAGTAAAAACTGCGTGGCCCACTAACTTGTTAATATAGGCTATGTTTTTGGACGGTTGACTAAACGCTCACTATTCTAAAGTAGCGAATTTATTCCTGTATGCACTTCATGGAGAATCTTGCTGCTAAACACAATCAGTGTGCTCCCACGGTGCAGTGACAAAATGTCTAGATATTTGTATTTGCATATTTTTGTCGTAACATTGTGGCACACTCGAAAACTGCGGTATGGCCAACAGGTTGATACACACTGTAGTAAAAGATATTAATTTGATTAATTAAAGTCACTGGTATAAGTTAAAAACGATGCTGTCACTCAAAGGAGCTCAATACGTCGATTACGATCAACCAGTCCATGGTAAAAGTACTGAGGGTTAATAGCACAACATTAACATCCTGTCTGGTTCCATTCGCTGCAAGTAGCTTAGACAGAGTAAAGTCAAATAATGACAAAAAGTGTACATAGTTAATTGTGTTGTGCTGTGCGAAAGTGTCTCATGTGAGTATGCAAGGTACTGTGCATCACCACACATGGTAAAAAATTCTCAAAAATATATACAAATAAATAAATGTTTTGCATTGTTGTAGTAGGTGGATCATTTTGAGTTGTTCAATTTATACGTACCTCGCATGCTGAAAAAGTGTGAGTGTCAGTGGCGTAGCCAGCCCAAAAGTTTGGGAAGGGCGAAAAACTTTGCGGGGGGACAAGATGCATGATTTCAGGCGAAAAACTCTATTTTGTTTGGAAAAAATCATCTCAAAGCACAAAATGACTGCGTTTTCCAAATTTTTTTGGGGAGCCTATGGCCCATTTGCCCCCCCTGGCTATGCCTACGGTGAGTGTGTCTAGTGTAAGCTTTTTTAACTGTTTGATAAATTCTTACTTTTCTTCTCCCCCCATATTTGTTCAGTTTTTCTGTTTTTCTGCTCTGGATGTTTTTTCTTTCTTCAGTTGATGCATATCTTCGTTGAAGTAAGTAGCATTTAATGACGATTGCATGTACTTGTGGGAATTTTGTGATATCTGTCACCAGAGTAGTTTTTGTCTTGTGGGCAGCTATCAGGTCAAATATTGTCCATAGGCTTACCCCTCTGAGGTCTCCATTGTTTCATTCGTTACTTCGCAGTTTCCATCACATACAAGGAAACCCTTGCTAAAATCCTAAGGTTTAATAATATAAACAAAGTTTAACAATGGTTGCTGGGAGTCAACCGATATGTGGGTTTGCATATCATTTGCCTTAGTGGGACCTTGGTCACTTTACCTTTGTATGTCTTTTGTAATAACTTCAAATACTGTGAGTGTTGCTAGTTTCATTCGAAAAGTCGAATAATAACGTCCGCGGCAACAAAGCATGTGAAACCTCAACGCAAACAACTTATCGAAATAAACATAGGCCACCTTGGAAAAGTTTTTAAGTCCAATCAAAAATGTATTCAATTCAAAAATTTGCGTATATTGCAAAATTGATTAAGCCATACTCATGTTTTCTGTGTTTCTTCAGAGGACCTGCAAGACTTGTCCGACGAGGAAGAAACGGAAGAAGACAATATCCTGATGGGTAAGACATTTTTATCAAGAGACGTGAACCTGCAATCAACTACCTAAATCATATAGAAAAATAAATTCAATAGATAATTTCTTTATTGCGTTCTGCCGTAGTAAACACTGAATGTTTAAGCTCATTTCAAGGCTGTATGCAAGTTCTAAATTCGTGTTTTACGCAGACAAAGATGATGAAGTCGAATATCTGAGGTCTTTGGAGAAGGACGCGCGAGACGTTTAAACTGAACTGCTTAAATGATGCGCTTTGCTGAAAAGACCAATTCATGTGTTAGGGAGTGTCCAATAAACATCGCTCACTCTTGCACTGCAGCGACCTCTTGCGACCTTCAGCTTAGACTTGAAGTGAAGGTGTTGGACAGACATCGAGAACGTAGGTACAGTTCCACTAGACTACTGTTTTTATCTATCACAAAGGTGATGGAGTCAACTTCACTGCAGTATAGGGAGTGAAATGAAGCACATTTTTGACAGCCGTTGTTATCAATTGCGAGTGGCCCTGTCTAAGGAAATGCTAATTGTGAAAATAAACGCTCGTAATAGCTTTCTTCTATTTAACGTATACATCGGACACATCGCGAGCTGTTGAATGCTTTCTGTTTTAACATCTGAAGCTCTAGAAAACACAATGTAATTGTTAGCTTTTTTATCGCCACGTGTTTGATAATGCATTTGTTGCGTACGCCTCAAATTCTCAAGAACGTGATAATTAGAATTGTTTGATAACAGTAAATAAATCAATTTCTTAAAAAATCGTGACACAGCTTGCAAACAAAAATAATTAAATTCAATTCGTGATGCTGACGAAAGTCACCACAAGTTCCAAAATCATTGTTTCGCAAGACAAAGTTTTGTTTTGCGTTTTGAGCTAAAACGTGATGTAGCTAACTGTGTCTTTGTAAGGTTTTAGGAATACAGCCACCTGGACAACTTCCACTCAGACACTGCCACTGGACAATTGCCATCCGGACATCTGCCATTCGGACAATTGCCACCTGGACAAATGCCACCTAGGACGTATTAAATTCTCTCCATTTATTACCATTAAAGCCGTTTGAACTCAAAAGGTGCTGCTTTCATGTCTGAAATTTTGAAATCGCGAATATACAGGTTATAACAAACGTTTTTTCGTTCTCTGACCGCTATGCTTGTGCATCTTCTGGGCACAAGCGTAATGCAGTTTTAAAAAAAAATTGAAAAACCTTGAGAAAGACTCATTAACACGATCCTAACGAGACTCATTAACACGATCCATTTTTGTTACACGAACACCAACTTCGGAAGAATTTCTCCAGTTTTTAAAAAATAACAAATGTACTTTTTTAATTAATTTTTTTTTACGAAAATTCATTGACAATGTACCTCTTTTTCTGAGGTTCTAATTTTATACTGTTGTTGATAAAAAGGAAAGCACAAAAATACCGAAAACTTGATGCATGATTAAATTCAATTGCTCATGAAAGATACTGGGCTTGAACAACTTCTGTTCTTTGCTGGTAACGTTATTGCAGGATCGTGCCCAGAGTGAGTCATAGCTCTTTACTGCCACTGGGAGTTGTATAAAAGACATGCAAAAATTGGCTATAATTAATTAATTATTTATTATTCATTTATTTATCCAAAGTATCCCAACGCTGGTAGTCATTTATTTATGCAGGTAATGACACACACAAACACGTTTTGTACCAGTAACATATCATACGTTTGCACGTAGTCACTACATATGTGGCATCGGTTATGATACCTCAGCCTGGCACACTTGTTGCTGCGATGTCGGACCTTCCTGTTCGGCTCACTAAGGCAATCAGAGGAGCGTACCAGAGGTGACTTGCTCTCTACAAGTGATGTTCCTGGTGAAATTACACCACTGCCCAGAGATGGTAGCTCGCAGACAGTGGCCATTAAGGTGGTGTGCAATTGGTGGGATAGGGTAGATGTCGGTATCCGTGCTTGTTCGAATGGAGTTATAATGGCCTTTCCCAGCTCCATTATGCAAGACCGTCTCTCTTTTTATTTATATCAGAACATTCCCTAGAATGTCTTCAATAGGGGGATTTGCGTTTGTGCAAGGGGTCGTGAGATCCTGAAAATTTGATGAAAGTTTCATTGATTTGTAGTGTTTCATATTTCAATTTGAAGGGGCTTGGAGCATTGTTTTGGGGGTCTAAGCCCATCAAAGCCCCACGATGCGACGGGACTGAGTCATATCTCTATTAGCCCGATTCTCACAGATGATGTTATATGCATTTATGCACGTTGTATTCAATATTTCGTACATCACACAAAGAGGCCAATGTCGTCTTTTCCTGGAGCATGAACTCACTGCACACAGTTAATTGAATGTGTCGATTCATCCTAATAATAATATTGCTTATCAATTCATTATCACTAATCTTGAACTTCTTGTATCGACCTGCATTTATTATAAATTATTGCTATAGTTATAATCACTACAGCAAATACCTGAAATGTAAAAGACACAGATATAAGGAGTCACAAATTAATACGGTAATTATAACGCAGGGAGAATATCACCAGGGTAAAAAGTCTCACAGTCACGATAACGTCGGATCATTGTCTCCGAAATCACAACCATTTCCCCATAGTGGAAAATGTCCAAGAGCGAGCACAACCGTACAGCCACCTGTCTAGAAGTCAGACAAAAAACTGCAGCTACTGATGCGTGGGCCTGTGTTCGCTTTTGCAGGAACCACATGGCCGGGAGATAATTTCCCGTAGTTATGATTCCACTGTGAAGCTGATTCCCTCAGTAGCTGATTTTTAAGAGCTCTGTTGAGCAGTCCAATCGAAATATGCCTACGTTTTGTACTTTTTGAGCAAGGGGCTGGTGGTTACCCTGAAAATAAAAGCAGTACTCGAGGCCTCCAAAGCCATTTCTGCAAAAACAAGTTTGACTTTGAAGGACGAGCAAACATGGCAATTGCGTCCCATGAAGGATTTCGCTTATAACGGAAGCCGAATCGAAACGAGGTCATATTTGGCCAAACACGTTTTGCACTCAAAATCGCGTTGAAATGTTGAGGTAGTAAGGTGCACAAAATTTTCTGCTCATGAGGTAACCTTAGGTAGTATAGTGCTCTAAATTTCTACATATAGGTTTTCAGAGATATTTTTGTGAAGTTGCTCTGGCACCATTCCATTCGTCTCAGAAAATTAGGAAAAGTCATGGAAAAACGGGTTTCTAAAATTTTTCTGAGTATATAAAATCAACAAAAAAGATGCCCCTGGGTGGTGACCCCTGGGTGGTGACCACCCTGGATTCATGAGCAGGGTGAGTTCGATCGAGCGGAATACTTCAGAAATCAATACCTTCCTTTGGAGATGGGACGATGTTCATTTTCCACTGAACATATATTTAGTATAAATCATTACTGCTTACTTTGATTATGTCTGTGTATGTCATATCACCACGTACTATCTTTTCTCTGTTCTTGTGCTTCCTACCAATTGCATGATCGAATTCTCACCATTTCCACTTGGATATTTACTCTTGATAGAGGCCATCAAATTGATCCACTGATAGTCTATCTATAGCACATTTGAAATGAAACCATAGCCACTTTAGAAACGTACTGATTTGATTCATTTTGATGGCAGCATTCGCAACACTTTATTAATTTTTGGCTTTTTCTTTCTTTGTGGCCACAGTGGCCAAAGTTACATTTTCAGTCACGCAGCAGTTGAACTTACAGTATTCAACTAAAATGACAACAGTGTTTACTCAACTGACTGTTTTCATGCATCACCCATTTTAAAAACCTTGCTGTAGAGCTCGTGAAAGCATCTCTGATCATTTGCTAACTGCAGTGGTTGCTCAACACTTTCTTTTCGGTTTGACACTTTTTCATGGTGTAAAGGGAATTACACACGTGCTCTGTACGGAATCATTTCTGTGTACAGAGTTCCGCGATTTAATTGCATACTAGTGCTATAGCGTGTTGCCGCAGTAGAACCCTCAATATTATGCTGCGTCCTTGCCACAAATTGCAATTAAAGTTTTTTTCAAAGGATTCCGGCCCGTGGCAGAAAAATATTAGACTTGTGTAAGCTTACTCACACATTTATTTCATTAATTTTCTCAATCAAATCAACTAAAGTCTAAAGGGCTGAAAAATTAATTGCGTGCTACCAAAGACGAGAAGAACAACGCAATACTAAGTTTCATCCACAATCAGTGCATGTCACTCTAAGTCTTTGTTTGTACTGCAGAGTTGTAAGTTGGGCCGTTTTTTGGGGTCGTGCCGAGCCGAGTTCGGGCCTGCACACAAAAAACTGTTTATAATATTCAGAGTAACGATTTTTTTCTTTCGTGAAGTACATTTGTTATGCTCACCGCAGTTAAAGTGACACTGATTTTTCTTTACCCAATTCTATTTGCAAACTCAGCCGTGTTCTTTTGTTCTCTGCTCGGATTGGTCTCACACTCTGTTTGAGAAGGTGACAGAGGTGAGGAAATTACAGTAGTACGCGATGGCGTTGTGTCGAAAAGATCGATCACTAACGCTATTCTTGGCTTGATGGCCTACAAACAGGCTTTTCATGCCAATAAAGCTATCTTAGATAGTTTCGTTTGTGACTATAGCGCCATCGTTGGTAGTTTCGTGATGGTCTCTTTTTTGAGAAACATTACGGTCAACAGTAATATGGTGACTAACAAGCTACATTTATGCTTGTTTGCGCGAAATGTTGGCTCAAGGTGGTTGGTATTTTGGGTGTGATGAAACCGTGCACATGCAGCTATACGCGCACGCTACGTTTTTTGTTAACCCACAGTTGTGCAGTCGCACTCGGTAAATTTGACTTTTGAACCGCAATCGTGCTTCAGAAGTAAATGTCGGGCTGGCACTGGGCTGGGGCTTCGGTTCGGGTTTAAAAATGAGGTCCACTTACAACTCTGGTTTGCAGTCACAAAATATGATTTTTTCTCTTCCATCTGCTCCAACTCAGGGAATTTTTGTCATGCATCTGCAATTAGTCTGTGGTGGCTTTCAATATGTCTTAATAAATAAGTGAAGTGGCCTGTCACTTCCAACAATTTCGAAAATCTCGCACGTAGCATTGCCTTGCCACCAGAAAATTCTAATCGCTGCAGAAACATATATCCATGTTTTTGAGAAAGATGAAACTCCGTTCACACAAAATGAATTTTTTTTTACTTTGTTCATCTCTGCCTGCAAGTTGCTCACGAATGTTTTATACCAATGGTTTATGTAAAATCATGGCTATTTCTTTTTTAAAGATAAGCAGTCTCTTTTTCACAGCAAAACAGCTAATATAAAGTTTCTGCTCTCCATGAATGGCTAAATCAGACGTTATACTATATTTAATCATCTGCATGTTTATGTACCGTGTGGTATTTTGAGCTGGTGTATGAGGTAGCCCGAATACATTTGTCGCTGGTGTTTTTTTCAGTGACTAACTAAAACAAAAAAAAATATATGAAACGATGGTTGTCGTTTATCATTTTTCAGCAGAGCAATGAGTTAGTGATTTGGTTCGCGTCTGAATCATAACGCAACAAAATAAGCTTCAAAATTAAGATGAAACGATGTTAAGAAATCTTTTGACTTCTGAATTGAACGATAAGTTAATCCAGGGATTGGTGATTCAATCGCCAGTACAAGTCAGAAATTGGTTGTTTTGTTATGAATCACGATTTCGTTCTCTTGTAATGAGCGAAAGTTACAGCTATTCAATAGAGCAGGCCTGCACAACTCAGAAAACACCAAAGGCCAAAGTGATCAACATGAACTTTCCGCAGACCGAAAAACTCTATTCCATTTCTTTGTATAGGTTACGTTGTAGTTTCTAGAAAATTTTGCAACGATAAATTGATTATCCGAAGTGAAGTTTTCGCAGCGTTTTCTGCGATTGAGAAAGCTCTCGAGGGCTGCATGCTGCCTGAGCTATCATGGCAGTTTGAACGAGAGGCTCGCCGCAAGCGTATTATGAACTTGTGTGAAGATATCGACACATACTTCTCAGAAGACGTCCTTTTTCCAATTTAAACATACTTGAAAAATGAAAAAATTAGAAAAAATATATTTCAGACTTATCCTAATAGTTTGGATATTTTACTTCCAGCGCCCGTAGTTTAATGTTCTCTTCCAAATAACTCTCAGATCAATCAATGGCAATTTGTTTCCGAGTTATTGGGGGTTTCCTGCATATCAGCTAGGTGAGTGTCTGAAAAAGGTCTTGTTTTTTTGTTGCTTTCTCTACCTATGAAGTGCTGTCGCCGTGCCAAAGAAACATTTCATTCCTACCTTCCAGAACTAGCACACGTATGAGATTCTATTCCATTATATCAAATATAAGAATTCAAGTTGTCATTGGTTGCTCAATGAATTCATTTTCATTTAAGAAAATTGAATGAGTGGATCCAAATGGACTACGGTAGGACATTCATGTGGTCACGTTCAAATTACTGAGGTCATTGACATACATGGGTTTGGGGCTATTTAGTGTGACGTGTATTTATGTCATTTTATTGAGTGTACTTAGGGTCAGTTGTTCCTTAGTGGTAAGTGCATTTGAGCTGAAGAGGGTCTTAATTAGAGAACAGTTAATAAAACAGTAAACAAAAGTCAGAAAATTTTGAATCTTTTAGTACAAGATTACACGAAGTAATGTACCGTTTACGGTTTGTCCAATTCTGGCAAAATTTAATGAAACACCTAGCCTACCATGTATTTTGTGCTTGTGGGATGTACAAACCAGGTAAACATAAGCTGCACTCATTTCCTAAAATTATCAGCTATTTTAAAGTTGGAACTGTAAAAAACATAAATTCAGCATTAATACCAAAAACAAACAAACCAACACGACCCTAGTTGCTACATAAAGGCTTTCGTACAGCGCTTGGCATTACAATTTTGGACAAGGAGATTTTAAGACAATAATATAGAAAAACCAGGGTAAGTGTGAATTAACGTCGCATGTACAGTGCGTAAAAAAGAAACTGAAAGTCAATTCAGTAGTTAGGAGTAAAGGCAAGTGTTTTTGCAGAAGAAAGGGAGTGAAACTATTTCATCTAAAAGTTATGTACTGCCCCAATTTATTTTTCGACCTTTTGTAGAGAACGTTTGTAAAAAATCTGAACAAACCATTCGTTTTCTGGAAACCAATGTGAAGAGCAGAAAAAAAGTCATTCGATTTTTCGGCACGTGAAACCATCATTAATACACATGTAATTTCAGCCTTTAAATTTGTAATTTCAACCTTTACAACCTTTACAATAATTTTAACCTTTACGTTTGTGAAAAATCTGAACAATCTTTACACTCATCCAAACATTTACATTAAAAAATCATTCTCTTCAACTACTGTTTGTACTGCTTCTCTTCTGCTTTTTATTACATTTCCCGGACAGTAATTTTCCTTTGCCTGACAATTTACAAACACGCGCCTCGATTTGTCTGAGTGTAACACTTTGACGGCAAACTCTCGACTCGTGCGCATTTGCTTCGGGACGTGCGACAAAACTATCGGTTTCTCTCGCTGCAAAAAACAGCGAAGCTGGAAGCAGTTTGCAAAGATTTTTCATGCGCGTCAGGGAATAAAAATGATGCTTGCAGATGGAGGAAACGAAGGAAATGAAAAGTTGAACCTCAACGAACGGATTGTATTCTACTCTGTTAAGAGTGCCAAGATAAAAACATTTGACAACAATACGATAAATGTTTATTAATATCAACGATGTTTGATACTGGCGGAGAGGCTAATGAAATATCTTAGTGAGATTGACGGACAAGTGGTTGCTTGATTCACTCTTCGTAATTATTAACCGGCTCCTCCTCCAAAGATATCAACAAACTGTGATTGTCATCTTTATAAAAAAAAAACAAGTGTCGGAGTTCACATGTGCAGAGAAGGAAGATTGGTTGAGGTCGCATGGCAAGATTAAATGTACAACATCAGTTTTTGCCTGTCTTGAACATACTTACAAACTTTATAGAAAATATCAACAGACAAGCACGAGGCGTTACGTCTTAATAAATGTCAGGCAGACAAATCAAGCAACACACACAGTTTGCTGGGAAATCAGCCTCATGTTTTAATACGCAGCACTGCATAAGCACGCTTACTACATTCCATGCATCTGGCTGAAATATTACATACATTTTAATGTTAAATTTGCTAGAACGTAAACAAATATGGTAATGCATCAAAAGCTTTCGCGCAAATTTTATAAAATACCCAATTTATTGAGATACCGCTTTGGCCCCAAATACTGGGTATATCACATTGTCATTACTCGATTTATCTGCTGGATAAAAGCTTTGAAAATGAAACTTTGAGCTTTATTGAAAAAGAGAAATGTAACTCAAAATCGAAGTGAAACTATTCAATTTACTTGCCGTTAACGTCTTAAGGAAGGATTGTTGTTTTACCTTGTTTTTTTGTATGTGAATAAAATTGTAAAATAAAGAAACATTGGTAAGTCCATAAGCAATAATTTCCTTTTTCTCAACAAAACTGGCGTGGTTTTGTACGCTCATGCCTTTTGGTAAACGTTTTTAAGGAAAAAAAGTTTTCAAATTTTCATACATCGACGTCATTTTAGTCTACCTTCTGCTTTCTGTTGCTGCTGAAATTCATCTTGAATTTCGTTTGATGTTTCTGAAGGAAAATTTCGGATATTAGCGAAGAAAATGCGCATTTAAACTATTTTAACATTTTGTGCTGAGTGACATGTGTCGGTATAAAAATAACAAACTATTGACTAAGCAAATGCTTTTAGCGAAAAAGAACGTTTAATGCATGGAAGATGCCCAGCAAAAAATTTCATGGCTGTTTTAGCAGTACTTCTTCGCACAAAAACATCTTCGTTACGTTACGGAACACTTTACTACCTCAATGTTTATTTGATTATTTGTCTCATTCATCTAGTAATTTCTTCTAATTTTCTCCTTTATTAAAAAATATTCATGCGCATTTTATCCTACTGTGCATCATTTACTTGTGGATGAGAAAATATTGATTCACTACCATGTGTACAGCCAGGATTATGGTCATCAATATCAGTTGTTGACCACTCACCTCTTCGAACCAAGGCATCGAAGCGTAGTAGCGTTTCCTCAGCTTCTTAATCGGACATGGACTTTGTCGGTTCTTCCGCCATTGCAAGCATTCCCGCTTGGTAGTAGTGGATGTCCTTGTGAGATGAAATTATTTTGGTGAGTTTGTTTCTCAAAGACTCATGTCTAATGCAAAGCTGAATGGCTTCAAATTGTGATCAAACAGCTCGTTCAATAACAGTGGCATTCAGACGGTTCCGTTTCTCCCGCAAATGTTTGACTTGCCCAAGTAAGCACGGTAATCGAGTGTGAAGTGCATAATTTGCAGTTTGGCAAATTGACATTCAAATACATTCGCGCGGATATCTACTCAAGCGCAAAGTTCATCAGGTTTGTTGTTTGAAGAAATATAATATTTATTTTCAAAACAGTGTGGATTTGGCGCCTTGCCCTGTTTCAGCAATTCGTTTGCAGTGAAACAAAATTTGTGGCAAGCACTATATTTTTTATCAAGTACTTCATCCATATTTTGCAAGTTTGGTGGCATGGGAAAGTTTGAATGAAATTTTCTGGTTTATTTCTTCTAAATTCTGTTAAAACAAGATGCAAAAATGTCAAGCTGTAAATTATGCATAATGTTTGTTTTGAATTTGTGATCAAACTTGGTTTCACAAGAATGAAAGTCTTTCGGATTAAATCACTGTTTTTCTGTTTTGAATACCAGATGCAGTACGCGGAAAATTAGTTGTTTCTCAACACTAAAAATATTTACCTCGTTTCTCATAATACTTATTTCTTGTAGGTTTGCTTCATCAATCTTATTGCCACCAAAAAAAGCAATTGCTCTTGCTAGACAGGCGATGTTTTTGCCTCATTTGTATGCTTTATACGCTTTTTTTTGCTAAATGGACAACCTTTCTAACTTTGCGGAAAGTTCTCCTCACCCACCTGCAAAACAAAGCAATATTCAATTTTCGTAATTCGGCTACGGTTGGTGTTTTCCAAACTTAGTTTGAATGTGCAAGAAATGAAAACGTTTTAAACATAATGTTGTTTTCTCTTTCAATTTTCTGCCCCCCACTTGATCCATGCAGGTAGAGATACTGAATATCGACATGTTGGTGCTTGTACAGAATATCTATATAATTTTCTGACTTTTGTACTGTCGGCATCAGATCGACATGAAAGCAATTTTTTTGTTATATCATTATCGACTTTATGTTCTCACCAAAAGCGTTTTAAGGCTATTATTTGTCTCGATTTGAAACTAGCGGTATTCAGCACGGGAGGTTTAGGGGGTGGTTTATTTCAGTAATAAGTGGTAGTCTAGTTTCATTGCAGTTTCGCTACTGTAAAAGAAATGTAGTACAATTCACAATACTGCTCTGACAAAACACCTGCTTGTGCCACTTTTTTTGCTGGACTTTGCAACACCAAAATTCGCCAGCCGGTTAAGCTAGAGAGCTGTTCAAACCGTCTACGGATTCCGGAAGTCTTGTATAGTTTAGACTTAAAAAATTTGGAAATATTTGTATTTTGTGGGTGACGTCATAATGGGGACAGTTTTTCCCAGATTTTGGCCACAGTCACCTGGTCCTGGGCGCCAACCCAAAGAGATATTTTTGTCTCACTTTTTTTTAGATTGGTTATTTTCCGAATTTAGAGCCCTTTTTTGGCCTTCCAGCGTTTCTGGTTCCAAACGTATGGCTCAAAAACCCCAATTTGGTTAGGAAATCACGTCCCGCAAATAAAAACCTTGTCCATTTTGCTTACAAGGCCATCCATCGCCATCTGATTAAGCAAGAGAGCTGTTCAAACACTCTAAAGTGTGTAAAGTCTTGCAGTTTCGATACGAAAAAGTTGTTAAGCTTTGGATTTTGTTTTTTTGTTGATGATGTCATAAGGGGGTCAGGTTTATGCATATTTGAATGTCGTCATAAAGCCCTGGTCGCCAAGAGCCATTTTTATTCGAGCTTTTATTGGCAACGAGGCTTTATTCGAGCCTTCAGAGCAGTGTTTCCCAAACTTCTTCGAACTGTTACCCGAATCAAGGAAGGGTTTACGTCTTATTATCCACAATATTTCGCAGTGACCGGCCATAATACAGACGAACATTGCGGTTTTGGTTCCACTGTACCCCTCGAGAAGTCGCATGTTATCCCATGTGGGTTATTTGCCCCCAGTTGGGTGAACACTGCTTTAGAGGATTTGATCGATCTTCTAGCGTTTAATGATAAAAAGTTACGGCCAAAATTCAAATTAATCAGGTAATTCCCCGGTGATCCCTAAAAATCAATGAAGCTACATTTGGGCTCGTGTAAGTACTCTCCACAAGATTGCAAAACTAGAATCGATCAGCACATTTCGTAATACTTCAACCCCAACAAAGCTCACAGGCGAAACGGTAAAAAGCTAAAGTGAGAGCACAGAAAGCATTTAAGGGGTGGAGTGTAGGAGGCGTGGATGCAGGTGGTGAAAGCACAACCCCAAACGTTTTGAATTGTCGAAAATCCGGGAAAAAATCCCTGAAAATCTGAGAAAAATCTTTGAGAATTTGAGCAAAATCTCTAACAATCCGGGCAAAATGGTGCCCAAAGTTGTTTTATCCTAAAATGGCGTTCAACGTTTGCAGAAAAAAGTCACACACCAAAAAATCATCCAAAAAAAAGTCTTCACGATCTTTGTGGGAGACAATTTGCAAGTAAAATTCGCAAAAAAACATTTAGGGCAAGTTTGGGATAATTCGGGCAAAATCCTTCGCAACCCCCAAAATTGCCTGCTTCTACACTCGCGCTCAAGACTAAAATGAATAAATCAGAATACTAGTTGTGACAAATATAAACTTGATAATAAGTCTTTCCGGAATAACTGGTTTCCATGGGAGATCGAAACTAACCGAAGCCCATGATCGAACACCTCAACAGACTTAATGACTGAAAAAACACGCCGTTATGAGTAAGAACATTGGAAGAATTCATGCGTGAGTTTGCCGTCTTTACGATGGTAACGAATTTGTTGAGTGGGCCATTTAAATGCTGTCATGGGGGAACAGGGCAATGCTAGCACACCGCTCGGTGAAGAATATCTTGCCACGTGAAAGAACATAGTAAAGTTATTTCACGTAGGAGAGGATCATGCGCTAAATATCCAAGTTGGTCAACTTGTTAGCCAACAAGTTTGACGAGTTGTCAATCCATTTATATTCGCTGATGTTTACAGAATGAAAACCTGGTCGTTCGACAAATATCCCAATGGACGATTCGTGCAAAGGTGGTTTATTCACTATGCCGCATGGAACACTGAATAGTGCTAAGATATAGCCATTTGATCATTGTCAGTTTTGCTATCCGGTTTGCTTTAGATATTAAAAATAATAAGAACAACAACTTTATTTCGGACACGTGGTCCAAGAAACAATCAAAAAACGCTGTAGCACAAAAAATGGTTAGCCATGTCACATCACAGAATAGGTGTTTGCACACGATCACACTCATAGGAGAAAAAACATTTTACAGCACTCCCACTGTAGCGTCATACACCCATCATAATACAGGGATCCAGACATCCAGTCATGTGGTGAGAGAGAAATGAAGGAATTTACCATCAAAACTTTGAGATAAAAAGCTAACTGATAAAAATAAAAAAAGTCGAAGATCATTCAGATGGGGGTGCACATTGCCACGCAGAGGCGTGAAAACTGTTCCGATCAAGGCCGCAAAGGCTTTGCGACGCAATTTGTTTTGAGATGAACAGCCAAATAATTTTCCTAAATTTTGAGACAACCAATTAAAATTCCTAAATTTTAAAGCAGCCCACCGAAGTTTTTCGTGTTATGTAAAAACACCACTGATAGGACGCCCACACTGGTACAACACATCAACAACTACGTCAGTTGGTCACGGTCATATAGGAGCAATAAACAAATGAGGAAAAACGTGGTGCACTGAACACCTCACGAAAATTTTGTTGGTATTTTGGCCAAACTGCTGTTCACAGCATATCAAGTAAGTTGCGACATAAATACCATGGCTTGCGCACGTCATGTTTTGATTCAGAAGGAAAGTTCTAGCTTTGTGTGAAACACTGCAGTTGTAAACGATCAACAACAAACGAAATTTATTTGCAACTTATCCACCCATTCTGTACTTTTGGAATCAGTTTAGTCACATTTGCAGAATTGGGATAAAATCATGTCATTTCCGTCATCAACAACTTTGCATGTTTCTTTCATACCAGCAATTTTCCTATGATCTTTATGGGCGTAGTGCACTCTTGAAAATCCGAAAAAAAGCTTTTGAATAACGGGAATGAAAACAAAGCGGCAAAGAGATGCAGCAAGTAAGGGGGGCTTATTATAATTTTCAGTTTTTGTACTCAAAGGTATGGTTACCTTAATCCAAAGGTGGCCAAAGCATGGTGCATGTGATAAATTTAGCGCATTGGATGATTAGAAGTGAAGTGTGGCATCCTTGTGATCGTAAATAAATACACTAAGGTGGTAGACGTTTCCAATGTTATTATCAAGTTTTTGTACGATACAACTTTACAACTCCTTAACAAGTAGCCATCTAATGATTTCATCTTCTTTCACACCAATTCTTATTGAATGTTAAATGTTATCATGGCGTTGCAATTTATCATAACGCAATTGTTGGAGCGCCACGCACGTATAGGTCATCTACGGGTGGCGTTTGCAATGCTCGTGAAAAGCTCATCTCAGCTTCGTAATGGTGATTGTACTAATGTGGATGTGGTGAGTTTTCATTGCCTGTGCCAATGGTTCTCAACGTTTTTTTCATATTACCACGTTACAAACCTAAATATTATCAATTCCTCCCACAAACATCTTAAAACAGATATTGGCAAAAGTTTCACAATACCTGATGTGAAAAAACAATAGGCGATTATTTATGAATCAAACAACAGTCACTGCATTTAAAGCAGCTTGTCATTGTGTACTGCAGACTTTCGCATTTAAACTGAATTCATTGTGCACTTTTGTGTGTTGAATGAACAAATAATAAATACTAAAGGTTTTTTATCCATAGCTTTTTCTCCCCAATTCCTTCCTGGAGAAAATTTCTTCCCAGGAATTAAAAATTCTTTATTTGATGAGCGAAGTGTCACCCGTTTGAGGACCACAGGGCTACACACAATCCGAAACAACGATGTGCGAACCGGCTTGAACTTGCTTAGTTAACGTGTCAATACGCGTTCAATATTTGTGCGAATGTGATGCACCGGACTCAAAACATTGAAAGACTGGTGAAGTCAATGCATACGCAAAGGACTCTTAAAAAAAACTACATTTAAACTTTATTTGCTACTTTGCTACTTGCCACATATTCTGTTTGCATTTAGCAATATCACCTGGCAAATTACTAATGATGTGAAGTATTACTGTTGCAAGAAAGAGGCGATTGCAGTATTCATCAGTGCTTGCGTATGGTGTGCAAAACCTTGGTCACCTCTACTATAATTAATATATTTAAAGTGTGGTACAACAGCAAGTTATCACTGAAAACTTTTAGAATATGCCTGTTTGTTTCTCTTGTTGTGAGCAGAACGATAAGAAAATATAATTTGGTAAATCTGAGACTTCTTTCAGCTGATAAAGGACAAGTCCTTTGCTGCTCTTGCTTGTTTTCGACAATGTGATAATGGGCGTTCTAGGAGCAACTGTGCACTAATGCATTGCGTTCGAGTTAGTTTAAAATTCTAATCTGTAGCAAAACAATGTGCTGACATTTTTCTCAAAGGAACTAATTGGACCTCTCATAAAAGATGACAGGTTTGTGTAAATCGTTTCGAAACCTATGAAGACCGTAACATATTCTACAACTGTTAGGATTTTTGAATGGTTTCAGGAGTTTGAAATTTATTGTTAATAAAAGAAGTAGGGAACTGGGGATTGAAGGGTCCTGCTCTTTTCTTTGTTTGTTTATTATATCAACTTCTCAACGATGCCCAAAAAGTCACCAAAAATTTCTAAAAATAGCATAGGAATTCCCTACCCCCAGGGCCCCTTTTCTTCCCCAGGGTCCCTCTGTGTTTCCAAGCACCTCTGTTTGTCCTCCTGTCCTCATCCTCGCAATCCGTGAGCTAAAGTATTATTCTGATTTGTAAGGATAATAATTCGTTTGTCATCATCAGAAGAAAGGTCGAGTTGTTCACTTATTCTGTGAAGATTGCATGATGATGACTCCGAATCACATTCATAGGTCTCAGCTGTTGTCTTCCTGAAAATAAACAATTTTTATATTCGTTTAATATTATTTTTTTGTTTACAACATATTTTTTCATATCTTTACATTTTTTGAATTCATCACTGTCCATATCAAAGGCATATGATTTGGCGCGCAGTCCGAAAAATTCAGATAGGATCTTCCCACCAGCCTCGTCCTTAAACATCCCGGGGACTTATTTGTTAAGTCTCGGAAGTTTTGAATTCTCAAAGTTGGAGGTATCAAACTTTTCTTTGATGTCTTCTCGGATATCTTCGAAGAAATCTTCTGTGTGTATTTCATATATCAAAGAATCCGTATCAGTCATGAGCAATTTCGCTTTTGGTCCATACTTTTTCTTGATGTAGTTATAATGAAAATCATACATCAGAGTTTTTGGGATATCGAGGATTGACATCCCAAGAAAAACTGGATTGTTGAAAACAAGTTCCGTTTTTTTCATGTGCACTGCAACAAGATCTTCACTGAAGATAGTCGTTCGTTAATAATTCGGTTTCGAAACAAACTTTTCACCTGATTTATCATCCGTTTGGAGTCGGATATCCACCCTGTTTCGGATGTTCTCCATGGTTTTGCCAAACACTGAATGATTCATGAGTTTGAAGAAATCTTTCTCAAACTCGCTGGAAGCTTCTGTTCGAAGCTTCGTGTTCAACTCGATGTAAGGTTTCAACCATGCATCTTCAGCCAATGATATCCCACGGCGAATTTTCGTGAGATTCATCCCCATCTCAAGATATTGTTTGAGATTCCGATGATGGAGAACATACTTTTCCTTCTTTAGTAAAGTTGGAATACGTTTTTCAACTTTATTCACAACAATCCTTTCTGGTGCGAGAGGATAAACGTTGTGAAGATTGTGAAGTTCTTTCGGATACTCCAGATCAACCTCAAAGATACATCTGCGGCCTTCCTGGGATAAAATTTCTCGCCAGTTTTCCAAATGACTTTCTGTCATCTACTTGAAATTACTGACAGGCAATGGCTGTGACATAGCCCAACCGTAATGATTGTTAGCATCAAGATACTGGATAAATTTCGATTCTTCTTCCAGATTGAAATCCTTTATATATTTGTTGTTAGCCTTCGCATATCGCTTAGGAATCATAGAGACTCCGCCACGAATTCCTTTTTCAAAAATTAACAACATATCAACATCATTCAGCAATTCAAGCTTTTCATTAGTTTTCTTTAAACATGCATCCCAAGCCAATCCTGAGGCGGTGAAATACCAACAAGGATCAAGCCCATAATTTTTCAAGCAAACACTTCGAAAGTTTTCAAAGACATCTGTTAATAATAAAACATCTAATGTCATATACAGATCATCATACTCACGGAAAGTTTTGATTTTAAAATTATCCCACACCTTAAGGGCGTGCTCAAAATCATCGTCTGTAATATTGGAAATATTTAATTTTGAATAAAACGCCTCTTTTGGTGGGAATTGCGTTTCATCTAATTTCTCAAAGGAGTTAAACCAATCGTATGGAGAAACTTCTATTCTTAACAACATATCAAAGTTTACATCAAATTGTTTTTTTACGTTTTCAAATTGTTCAGGTTTTAGATTATTTACAAGTCTATCCAGACTGCTCCCCATAAATTTGAAACTATCTAAAAAACGAAGTTTATACTTTAATTTTCCTTTTTCATCTTGAATACTTTTTGAGAAACTGATGTATTTCTCTTCCGTATTAGAAATGCAATCGATAATTCCTTCACCCATTGAGTTAAGATTGTTTACAAACAAATGAGCATCTTAACCACTCAAATTATGAAAAAACACTGGAACAAATTTAGGCTTTCTAAAAAGTGCATTGCATTTTTGATGAACAACGCCTCTGTATTTTCCGGTGAAATGACAATGATCGCGAACTCTTACCTCACCTATTCTTTTTCACGAAGTGTCACGCCGAGAACTCTTCGCGCCGGTCTCTGCCGTTTATTTTTTTGACAGTATTCTTTCAGCCGTCACCTAAAGTTTATGACCACAGGTGAGGATCGGAACAAAAACAGATTAAAAAACTGAAAGCTTTGCGTTATTTGAAATCTCCCGTTTCGCAACCACGGAGCAATAAAGCTCACGCAGAACTGCGTTTGCTTTAACAATCCGTGCATCAATCTGTTTGTTCCGACATCTGTCACTCGTGAATACCATTCCAAGGTACTTGAACGTCTCCACCTGCTGCAGTGTTTTCCGCTCACTTGCGGGAAACACTGCCTTGGCCGTCTTCCCAGGAAACACTGCCTTGGGCATCTTCCCAGGAAACACTGCCTTGGGCGAGATATAATACCTCAATCTTTTTAGTGCTGTTTTTAGACCCTGTTAAGACGATCCACGCATGCAGCACCATTTCGTCCGCAAAACGCAACCGGTTCGTCCTGCAGTTCAACAGTGACACCCTTGTTGAGGCGTCTGCGACTGTCCATCCGATTCATATAAACCAGGGCTCTCCAAATTTTTTGAGAGAGACCACATAAGCTATAGCACATAAGTTCGAGGGCCAGACATCTTGCTTAATGTGATTTTTTTGGAATATGTGCCATTCTATCAAATCAACACATTTTTCATAAATATTGGCAAAACGTATTGCGGCCGGGTGGAATGGTTTCACAGGTCGGAATCGGCCCGAGAGCCGTTGTGTAGAGGGCCCTGATTTAGACAGAGGAGTGGTGCCAGCAGACACCATTGTCAAAGTCTAACACCAAAGCTGAAAAGTTGTGATTTAACTCTACAACGCTGACACTATTTTCTGATCAGGAATACAGTTGCTTAGCGGCCAGCAGGATGCACGCGTCAACACCGTACTCCCGCAACACCCCCAAAGCTTTTCACGAAAAACCCGGCCATACACTGTCCAGAGATCGACAAAGTATGTGTATAAATCTTTGGCATCATCCCAGGAATTCTTGAAAATTTCCAGGAGAGTAGAAACTTTTTCTTTAGTGCTACGGCCGCGTGACAACCACACGGGGTACCATCCAGCTTTGGTTCAATTATTTTCGTGGCATCTTGGCATAAACTCTTCCTGGAAAGAAAGCAAAGAGATGCCGCGGTAGTTGGTTCATTCACTCCTGTCTCCCTTTTGTGAATGGGGACGGTAAATATGCTAAAACGTTCGGCACTCTTCCAAAACGCCATGCCACTTGACACACATGAGGCAGCCAAATCATCTGGCATTCCAAGTTACCCTAATTTACTATCAAACTTTTCGCAATTAGGTTTAAACTCTGATTTAGCAGCGGCATCAGAGAGCTTTTTGATGCACAGTATACGGAAGATGTCATCTGTGCAAAGTCAAAACATCCCGCCTGAAAAACTTTGATCAGTTCTGTTAGGGGAGATGCCAGTGTTGACAAAAAGAAAGCTCCGTGTTGAAATTTTGCGTTTTTACAAGTCGCAGTAAAACAACGCACCTTGCATCATTTTATTTTTTAACCGCTGCTTCAGTATGGCCCAAATAGCCAAAATCTCACTCCTAGCTCTCACTGTTGCCTCACTCGACAACCACCTTGTTTTATCGCTGAACTTTTTTCTTTCGGCCGAGTGCGGTCGAATTTGAATCAACTTGTGTGGTCAGTTGTGACCAAACTGCTGTATTTGTTAGTCAGAAGTGACTATTTACGTGCTTCAGATTCGTTGTGGTTGTTAGGCTTGGTTCCCTCATATTTCGGTGAGTTTCTAGCCATTCTTTTCTGTGCTTCCGCGAGTTATTAGTTATTGAACCTGTTTTTGTTTATTTAATAGAAACACGTCTTGGTAGGTCTTGACCGTCTTCGGTTGTCCTGGCTGTCTTGACTGTATTGGCTCTTTAATCAATACTCAAGCGTGTAATTCGGAAAGGGAGAAGATTATTATTTTCTGTTATTGTGACGAGCGGTTGTACGAGCCCCGCAAGTAAGCGTCGCAATAATACCACAAGCATATTCTTCAATACAGTACATTTGCTTCCTAAAGACCACAAATTCGAACATGGGGACGGCAAACTATCTTCTTGCCCCGGGCGCCATCTAACCTCTTTGCCCCTGCTAGTGCGTGTTTCGCTTATGGGAAGGAAGTCGTAATCAACGCAGGGTTAAAAAGTCAGCTTTTGAGGATCACGCAGAAGAAAATTCAGTGTTAATATTATGAACGATTTTGTTGAGAATATTCTGCAAAATAAGTTTTACGCCTGCTGTTACATCTCACTACCAGTTACACGCCCTAAACGCCGATGCACACCTATCTGCGGTGCTGCTTCGCTACTTTAGGTGCCACTGGTGCCGAAACCTCGCTGCTGTTAACTGCATAGTGCATTGAATAATCCTCATCCTACCACGCTGCAGATGGGCATTAGACTCGTAATAGTAGTTGCATAGCACTGTTATGGTTTCACCACAATCACAAAATGTCCATAAGCTACCACAAAAACTGATTAGCCAGTAGTCACCAATCTGTTGGTAGATAGCTTATTTTTATGTGGTTTGTAATAAGAATAGTTTGATGAAACTAGTTGGCTATCAACAGCTAACCTACCTCTGTGTCAAGATGGAATTCGTGGGTGGAACCATTTCGCTTTCATGTGAATTGTGATCACTTTCGTGGAGCTGTTTTCGTTCATGTGGGACAGGCACAATTGTGTAGGGGATATGGTGTTTCGTTTCGCATATGCAGTGCTATGGAAATTACATGGTTAGCACCATAGGCGTGCAAAGTGGGGGGAGCTTCCGCCCGCCCTGGCTTGAAAATTTTCGGGGCAAGCTATGTTTTCAGGGCAAGTGCAAGTTTCTCAAAAATCCTGAATGATAAAAAATATATATATTAAATACAGTGTATTCAGGGAAACTCTGTTTTTCAGGGCAAACGCAAGTTGCTTAAAAATCCTGAATGTAAAAAGTATATTCAATACAGAGAAAATTTTCAGTGAAAACTGTTTTTGAGGGCAAACGCCCTTTTTTTCAGGGTAACTTTTAGTAGAAGCGGGCCACGCGGACGTGCAGGTTGCTTGGCCCCTTTGAGTGTGCTTCTTTAAGTGTCTTGCTCAAGCGCACAGCAAAGATAACACAGACAGGTGTAGGGAGTCAGACCTTTCGATCCGGAAACGTCAGTTTTAAACATTGCGTTGCGCCATCGACGTTTCGTGTATATTTGCATCAGTGAAGGCAATTACCGCAAAGTTTTTTGTCTGGGAGAACACAACAGGCAAGGAACTTCGCGTCCTTGAGTTAACAAGCAAGATGGCCACATAATTTGCTTATGACAGTACCTCCAGAGGATTGCATAAAGAAAGTTATTGCCGAATTAACGTAATAAGCGAATTGAAATGCATGTAAAAGATTCCATCGCGACCGAACAAAATGTTACGTTATAGGCCAATGGACGTTGCAGACGAAGGCTTCATAAACGAATTCAAATGTGCAGAACAGATTTACAAGAGGCTTCAGGTCCCATTCGGATTAAACCAAGAAAGTTAGATTAAGGCCAAATTCTTTATTTTTAGGGCAAAATTGTTATTTTCAGGGCAAATTTTCTCCGCCTCCCCAAAATGCCTCCCCCAGCAAAACGCCTTTCCGTGTGACTATGCTTAGCACCGAATATTCGACATAGCAGTACACGTGTGCGTTTGCATCTGAAGTGGCGTTTAGGGGTCTCTAGTGAATGAAAACATTAGTTCATGTTTAACGATATTCATAGGCATGTTGGGTTTGATAAGGTAAATCAAATCAACGAAAAGTAGCCATGCAAGAGAGATATTTATGTTGGCCCCCTACTTTTTTTTGGCCCGCGGTAGTCCCTCCACTTTTTTAGTTCTAGAATGGTCAGTGGCCAAGACGAACAGCCGTACCAACAGGTTAGTGAAAATGACACTTGAAGTAGTAATGCGGCAAAACCTAACACACAAATCTTTCTTTCTACGCGCACTGCGCTCCAAATGAGACAAAGTAGAGCCCAACTTCCTGACGTCCTTAAGCAGCAGCGTGTCGTTTGGTGCGACTGCTAAGCAACATGGCTCGATAAGACAGCTCCAAGAGGTTAGCGACTCGTTGATCTCATCATTCAAAACTTCCCTCCTGAACAAGGCTGTGCGCGAGCGGTTGTTGTCCGCTCCGCACCAACAGCGGCATCATCACGTGGTCTTACCATGCTGTGTTTCTTGACAGCAACTTTGAGCAATTGATTCGACCGGTTTCTTCGATGCAAGTCGAATTTGCATCGAATGAACCTTTGCGGCTTGGCTGTAAAATGGGCTGTTCGGTTTTGGAAAGACAGGACTGCCGTACCAAAGGACTGTGTCTTTCTCGCAGGACAAGCAACCACCTGAATCTGTTGCCACGAACTTCAATAGATTATGGACTGTAACGTTTCAGAAAAACCGTGGCTTGGCTGGCGCTGATTAATTACGCACTTTCTTTTCTAACAGAAGCGTAAGGCGATGAGCTTGGCTCTGTGGCAAACAACTTGACAAAGCTGCTTCGTTTATATTGAATCTTGTGTGTGTGCCGCTGCTTGCTTCGCTTAAAAAATCATAATCAGCTGCAATTGCGTGGGTGGGAGTTTTAAAGGCACGCAGCAAACTTGAACTGAATTGAAATGGCAGGACCAATCGTATGGCTCTTCAACACGCTGTCTTTACCTCGGTGTCCGAATTCAATGCTCTTTTTCCAGGATCAAAAAGTCCCTTGAGACATTTGAAATGTAGTGCCGCTTTTCCGGGTTGGACGATTTACTCCGTTGCTTACATTAATACAACGTATTCCCGGCTTTAACATTCTATCCAATTCATATAGACAAGGGGCGGACAACCTATGGCGCTTTGAATGTTTTGAAGTGGCGCATTGCATCCATGTGACGGTAATGAAAAAAATGAACCTCCCCAATCTTTTTATCGCTTTTGGTTTCGTACTAATCCCATATCAGCTCCCGGTCTACTTTTCTGGGATTTTTAGTTGATTTTACTAAGCCTCTCCATCATCAGCCTATGAAGCTGCAGCGCAAGAACAAAGATTTCCTAAATTCAGTAATTAATATTATTGCATTCCAGATGAACTTGAATCTGTTCACCCCGCCTCTAGAAAATGAGAATATGAGTCATTTTTCATGTTTAAAAGAGGAGACAGCGACGTTATTGATGTGGGGTAGGTGTACGAACCGTCCCACTAGCCAGCAAGATACAAAAACCGGGTTCCAGCTTAAACTTTATTTTGATATTTAGCACTGTTTCGGTTTTCACTAGGTTTTTGTTTACTTGCGTTTTCAGGAAGTTTTTCGGAGTATTTTGCTGTGATTTTGTGTTTTTGTATGAATATCAGCATCCAGATTCACTACTATTTCTCAATTTTATGAACCTTTGGCTGTAGGACCCCCAGAATGCACATTGAAACCCGGCAGTTACGTTTCTCTCTCGCTCAAGCCTCCAGTCACGCCACCGGGAGCAGACTGAATGTGCTGCTTATAATAGCAATTTGATAAAATGCATTGAAAAGATTGTTTTAACGTGCGATTTTGCTAAGACTCCGTTTTCGCATTTACAAGCCCATATTCACTTGGTGATCAAAAAATTTTGAAAATGGCGATTAAAGGGTAACATACAAATGGGACTCAAAAACAATTTCAACATTGAAAATGAAATTTGATGAGCTTTTTGCAGTCCTTCCTGCTTCCGAAAGTTCTGCTTCTTGCGATCCTTGACCTGTGAAAACTTCCAAAAATTAAGAAAATTCGCTCAGAGTTGTTTTTCGAACGATGAAGATATTCGAACAAACATTTTTTCAATGAAATTGGATTCTTGAAAAAGGTGAGTTAAATTTGGTGCAAGCCGTAGAACTTGCGGATGGTTTAGACCGTACGCAGAAACAAGCTGCGATGATGGGTCAGGAGACCGTTATGACTGTAGCTGAATCGAACCCTTCACCTTACGTTCCGTCTGAGTCAGACTGTTCGTTATCTGCTTTTACCAAGAGAAAAGTTAAAAAATGTTTTTCTGTGGCGAAAACTACACGCAAATCGTCGTTCTTGCCCTGCCATAAATGCTGTTTGCCCTAATTGCAATAAGCGAGGAAACTTTGCCAAAGTGTGCAAATCTAAAGCGAAGGATGCTTCTGACAACGTATTGGTGGGTTCTGCCGCTGGAGCTTTGGCTTCGAGCAGTTTACAAGGTCGCGATGATAAATGTATTTCTGATTTTCTTTGCTCGGTCGGAGTCGAGAAATCGTTTCCATCGCTGCTGCGCCTGCAAATTTGGGTCCCGCCGTTATCAAGGCTAAGCTAAAAGACCAACTGGTAGATGTTTTGATTGACACTGGTGCCTCTGATAACTTCATAAATAAAAGAGTTGCGGACATGTTACAGATTGAAGGTCGCGGATCAGCTGAAAAAATTTCTCTTGCTACGACAAAAGCTGTCAAGCAAGCACGGATCAATCTCACGTACCACATGCGATGCCTACGGCGGCGTGAAAAGCACGTAATTGCAAGTAATCGAATGTGATCATTACTTCTGCTACAAATATTTTAAAAAAAATGTGACCCTAGTTACTACACAATGGCTTTAGAATAGCGCCTAGCATTACAAGTCCGGACAAGGAGAATAAGATCAAAATATAGAAAAGCAAAGGTAACTGTGAATCAACGTCGCATGTAGAGTGCATAAGAAATAGACTGAAAGTCATTTCAGGATTGAGGAGTAACGCTAAGTGTTTTTGCAGGAAAAAGGGCTGAAATTATTCCATCTAAAAGTTATGTAACTGCCCCGATTTATTTTTCGGACTGTTGCAGAGAACGTTTGTGAAAAATCTGAACAATCCATACGTTTTCTGGAAAGCAATGTTAAGAGCAGAAGAAAAGTCATTTGCTTTTCGGCACTGGAAAGCGTCATTACCACACATTTAATTCCTACGTCATCCAAACATTTACGCTATAAAAATCATTCACTTCAACTACTGTTTGTACTGCTTCTCTTCTGCTTTTCATTACGTTTCCCGGACAGTAATTTTTCTTGGCCTGACAGTTTACAAACCCGCCCCTAGATTTGCCTGATTTAAACACATTTAATTGCAAACTCTCGACTCGTGGGCATTTGCTCCGTGACGTGCGACAAAACTATCGATTTCTCGAAAGCAGTGAAGCTGGAAGCAGTTTGCAAAGATTTTTCATACGCGTCAGGGAAATAAAATGATGCTTGAAGGTGGAGGAAATAAAATAAATGGAAAAGTTGAACCTCAACGAACGGGTTGTCTTATACTCTGCTAAGATTGGCAAGAAAAAACAGTTGACAACAATACGAGCAATGTTTATTAATATCAACGATGTTTGATACTGGTTGAGAGGCTAATGAAATATCTTAAGTGAGATTGACGGACAAGTGATTGCTTGATTCACTCTTCGTAATTATTATCCGGCTCCTCCTCCAAAGACATCAACACACTGTGATTGTCATCTTTATAAAAAAAAACAAAAGTGTTGGAGTTCGCATGTGCTGAGAAGGAGCATTGCTCAAGTTTGCACGGCAAGATTGAATGTACAACCTGGGTCTTTTAACAATCATTATAGAAAACATAAACAGAAAAGCAAGAGGCATTATGTCTCCATCAATGTGACCCAGAAAAATCATGCAGCTTGTATAGTTTGCTGGGAAATCAACTTCATGTTTTAATACGCAGCGCTGCATAAGCACGCTTTCTACATCACATGCATTTGGCTGAAATATTACATACATTTTAATGTTTAATTTGCCAGAACGTAAACAAATATGGTAATGCATCAAAAGCTTTCGCGCAAATATTAATAAAATACCTAATTTATTGAGATACCGCTTTGGCCCCAAATACTGGATATATCACATTGTCATTACTCGATTTATCTGCTGGATAAAAGCTTTGAAAATGAAACTTTGAGCTTTTTCGAAGAAGAGAAATGTAACTCAAAATCGAAGTGAAACTGTTCAATTTACTTCCCATTAACGTCATAAAAAATAATTGTTGTTTTAACTTTTTTTTTGTATGTGGATAAAATTGCAAAATAAAGAAACATTGGTAAGTCCATAAGCAATAATTTCCTTTTTCTCAACAAAACTGGCGTGGTTTTGTACGCTCATGCCTTTTGGTAAGCGTTTAAGGAAAAAAAAGTTTTCAAATTTTCATACATCGACGTCATTTCAGTTTACCTTCTGCTTTCTGTTGCTTCTGAAATTCATCTTCAATTTCGTCCGATGTTTCTGAAGCAAAATGTAGGATATTAGCGAAGAAAATGCGCATTTAAACTATTTTAACATTTTGTTCTGAGTGACAAGTGTCGGTACATATATAACAAATATTGACTAACCAAATGCTTTTGGTGAGAAACAACGTTTAATGTGCGGCAAATGCCCAGCAAAAAATTTCATGGATGTTTTAGCAGTACCTCTTCGCACAAAACATCTTCGTTACGTTACGGAACATTTTACTACCTCAATGTTTATTTAATTATTTGTCTCATTCATCTAGTAATTTCTTCTAATTTTCTCCTTTATTAAAAAATATCCATGTGCATTTTATCCTACTGTGTATCATTTGCTTGTGGATGAGAAAAATTGATACCATGTATGCAGCCAGGATTATGGTCATGAATATCAATTGTTGACCACTCACCTCTTCGAACCAAGGCATCGAAGCGTTGCAGCGTTTCCTCAGCTTCTTGATCAGACATGGAATTTGTCAGTTCTTCCGCCATTGCAAGCATGCCCCCTTGGTAGGAATGGATGTCCTTGTGAAACAAAATTATTTTTCTGAGCTTTTGTTTTTCAAAGACTCATGTCTAATGCAAAGCTGAATGGCTTCAAATTGTGATTAGACAGCTCGTTCAATAACAATGGTACTGAGACGTTTCCGTTTCTCCCGCAAATGTTTCACTCGCGCAAGTAAGCACGGTAAACGAGTGTGAAGTGCATAATTTGCAGTTTGGCAAATTGACATTTAAATACATTCGTACGAAATCTACTCAAGCGCAAAGTTCATCAGGCTTGTTGTTTGAAGAAATGGAATATTTATTTTCAAAACAGTGTGGATTTGGCGCGTTGCCCTGTTTCAGCAATCCGTTTGCAGTGAAACAAAATTTGTGGCAAGCATTTCCTGTGATACCAGCAATTTTCATTAGGCAGAATATATGGTTTTAAAAGGCTATACCTTTTTGTAATTACTTCATCCATATTTTGCAAGTTGGAGGCATGAGAATATTCGAATCAATTTTTCTGGTTTATTTCTTCGAAATACTGTTGAACCAAGTTACAAAAATGCCAAATTGCAAATTATTCATCAAGTTTGTTTTGATTGTCGGATCAGACTCGGTTTAACTAGAATGGAAGTCTTTCGGATTAAATCACTGCTTTTCTGTTTTTAATACCAGATGCAGTGCATAGCAAATTAGTTGTTTCTCAACACTAGAAATACTTACCTCATTTCTCATTTTCCTTATTTTTTGCAGGTTTGCTTCATCAATCTTATTGTCACCAAACAAAGTAATTGCTCTCGCTAGACCTGCGGTGTTTTTGGCGCATTTGTATGCTTTATACCCTTTTTTTGCTAAACGGACAACCTTTCTAGCTTTGCGGAGAGTTCTCCTCACCCACCTGCAAAACAAAGCAATCTTCAATTTTCGTAAATTGGATACAGTTGGTTTTTTCCAAACTGTATTGGAATGTATTTTCCCCCAGTTTGGAAAGCACTGCTTCTGAGGGTTCCATTGACTTTCTAGCGTTTCTTGATCGAATGTTATGGCCAAAAAACGCAAATTAATTAGGGAAATTCCCGGTGATCTCTAAATATCAATCAACCTACATTTGGGCTCGTGTAAGTACTCTCCGCGAGATTGTGAAAGAAGAAATCGATCAGCACATTTCGTAGTACTATGTATCTTCAACCCAATAAAGCTTACAGGCGAAACGGTAAAAAGCTAAAGTGAGAGCTCAGAAACAAGTAAAGCCAATTGTGTAGGAGGCGGGGATGCAAGTTGTGCAAACGCAACCCCAAACGTTTTGATTTGTCTAAAATCTCCCTGAAAATGTGAGCAAAATCCTTGAGAATTTGACAAAATCCCTGAAAATCTGAGCAAAATCCTTAAAAAATTTGAGCAAAATCTCTAAAATTCCGGTGAAAATGGTGACCAACGTTGTTTGTTTTCAGAAAATGCGCCCAACGTTTGCAGAAAAAAGACACACCAAAAGATCATTACAAAAAAAGGTCTTCACGATATTTGTGGGAGAAAATTTGCAGACAAAAGTCACACAAAACATTTAAGGCAAGTTTGGGAAAATTCGGGCAAAATCCTTCGCACCCACAAAAAATGCTTGCTCCTACACCTATGCTCAAGACTGAAATTAATAAATCAAAACACTAGTTGTGGTAAATATAAACTTGAAAATAAGTCTTTCCAGAATAACTGGTTTCGCTGGAAGATCGAAACTAACCGAAGCCCATGATCGAACACCTCAACAGACTTATGAATGAACAGACTCAATGACTGACACCTCAACAGACTTAATGACTGATAGGACGCGTACACTGGTACAACACATCAACAATTGCGTCTGTTGGTCATCGTCATATAGGGGCGTTAAATAAATGAGCAAAAACGTGGTGCAATGCAAACTAGAGTCCTGCGCGAGGCGGGTTAACCCGCGCGGGTTACGGGTACCCGCATTTGCGGAGCGGGTGCGGGAACCCGCACTGCTTTGCGTGCGGGTGCCGGGCGGGTGCGGGTTGAACTTGTTGCGTGGCGGGTGCGGGTTGCACTTGGTGCGGGTGCGTGGCGGGCGCGGGTTGAGAAATTCTTTTTGCGGGTAACTGAGTGTTGAGGCAAAGCACATGAACTTCATCAGCTCAAAAATTGCAAAACCATGTGGATGTACAGTAGCCTACTAGAATTGTTTGCCAGCATTGCGCTTAGGACAGTAGGCCTGCAGCAATTATTAGATTATGATGAAACAACCCATTGTTGCGAAACATCAGCTCAGACTCTCGCCATGTGGTGGGCAAGTGAACATTTTCTAATGCTGCCGTCGTACTTGGTGAGGAATATTCGTCTAGTTATTCGTCTAATTGAGGAATATTTGTCCAATTCCGTCTAGTAGCACTTCTAAATGGATAAGACAGCGCTTAACGCAAAGCCACAAGTCACAACTGGACAGAAACGCATTTTTAATCACCTCAAATTTTTTGACTGCGAAAGACCGGATCTGTGGAAAAGTTTTTGTTGTCATGAAACAGAATGAATAGCTTGATTTTGCTGCTTGGTAGACTTGTCTTTAGGCGTTATAAGTAAGGCAAGTTTTTCAACTTTTTTACAGCATCTGAAATGCTCAGAATTTATGCAGTACGATGAGCTGGTTGCAGGAATTTATATTGCAACATTTTCCTTTTTTAGATGCAACTTTATCAAGTAGGCCTATTGTGTAAAATGTAAAAGTGCGATTTGAAAAATATGCTTGAGAACTATTTCAGCATAGTTCTGTTCTCTTTGATAACCGATTCGAACTGACTAATGACCTAAGAGCAAGTGTAAAATGACCCGGCCAAACAAACATCAGTCCAGAACTGCACGCCAAATAGTTAAATTGCCAAGCAACTTCATGCAGTGTTTAGCGAAGTTTTAAGATGGTACGCAAACTTTTCGCAAATGATCGCTATTTCTCCCAAGATAATGTTTGAAAATATTTAGCATCATATGTCAATAAATCGCTTGATTAAATCACTGTCGTTTAAAATGCTTGCGCATAAATGCTAATTTTTACTGAAACTTTTTAAAAAATATATGCATATTTCTCACGAATTTATTGCAACAAAAGCTTGCCCTAGTCATGCGTTTTTATTAGTTTTCGGACAGGTGCTGGTTGGAGATCGGTAAGTGCGGGGCGGGCGAGGGTTGGGTTGGTCTGCGAGGCGGATGCGGGTTAGAAGTGTGCGGATACGGGGCGGATGCGGGTAAAATGTCTCAAACTCTTGCGGGTGCGGACAGAAAATTTCTACCCGCGCAGGGCTCTAATGCACACCTCACGAAAATTTTGTCTATATTTTGGCCGAAATGCTGTTCACGGCATATCAAGTAAGTTGTGACATGGATATCATGGCTTGCCCAAGTCATGTTTTGTTTCAGAAGGAAAGTTTTAACTTTGTGTGAAACACTGCAATTGCAAACGATCAACAACAAACGAAATTTATTTGCAACTTATCCACCCATTCTGTACTTTTGGCATCAGTTTAGTCACATTTTCAGAATTGAGATAAAATCATGTCATTTCCGTCATCAACAACTTTATATGTTTCATTCATACCAGCAATTTTCCTATGATCTTTACAGGCGTAGTGCACTCTTGAAAATCCGAAAAAAACTTTTGAACAACTGGCATAAAAAACAGATCAAAAAGAAATGTAGGAAGCAAGTGCGGCCGATCATAATTTTCAGTTTTCGTACTCAAAGCTATGGTTACCTTAATCCAAGGGTGGCCAGAGTATGGTGCATGTGACAAATTAAGCGCATTTGATGATTAGAAGTGGAGTGCGGCATCCGTAAATAAATAAAGTAAGGTGGTAAACGTCTCCAGGGTTACTATCAAGTTTTTGTACGATACAACTTTACAACTCCTCAACAAGTAGCCATCTTATGATTTCATCTTCTTTCACTTCAATTCTTATTGAATGTAGAATTTTATCATGGCGTTACAATTTATCATAACGCGATTGTTGGAGAGCCTCGCACGTATAGGTTATCGACGGGTCGCGTTTGCAAATGTGATGTGAAGGAAGCTTGTTTGTTGAAAAAACGACTGTAAAATGAAAAAAAACGTGGAAAACAAGAAATTTCATGACTGAACATGGACAGCTTTACCTTCTTCGTCGTCGTCTTCCCCATGAGTCGCTAAGCACAATCAGTCCTAATATCACAAAAACCGTCAACAGCTTCATGTTCATCTTGATAAATCTAAATAAATATCAAACGATCAGCATGTTGTTTATTAACCCTGCTCAGGTGACCTCTGCCCAATTTGGGCAAACGGTTCTACTTCTTAAATTAAAAAGTAGTTAACGTTCATGTAGAAAGCTGTTTTTTTCAGTAGATTTATTTTTTAGACGCTCTTTCGGGCAGTCCTATCTAAATCTGCGCAAGTTTTATAGTTTGATGGGGAACAAAAATTTGCTCAAATTGGCCCATGTTTACCTGAGGTGTAACAAACTCCTATACAAAGATCCCTCCTAAGGCAACCTTGAACAATTTGGGCAAAAAGGAGTTGGTGCATGTAGCAGGGCGGTCGCCAGCGGGGGGGGATAGTGGTGCCCGCCCCCCCATTTGAAATCTGTGCCCCCCCATTTCACGTTTGGCCCCCTGGTTGCTGCTGTTGCAGCAGAACTTCGTTTCTGCCCTCTACTGCACATTGATAGGCTCAAAACGCGCAATAACACATTGCCCGGTTTATTCGATCTGTCAACAGTTTGCGTTCACGATAACAGTTGCATTTCAAAGAAGATCGAGGTCTGTTCGTGCTAATGCGGTTTTCTGAACAAATGAACATAGAATTAACGTATGACATGCAAGGCATGAATAATGAAACAGAAACTTACCAAACGTTTACTTTACTGGCAGAATCTAAGCGACTGCTAATGCTACTACACTTCGTTACACGTTTCATACGCACTTCAACAGTACACAACACGACGCAGTCGTCCTTTACGCAGTCGCTAAGCAAATGAAAGACGAAATGCCACCGAGGGCCTACTCCGCGCTACGGTATGCGCCTCCAAGCGGTCACGCAACAATCAAGAAAAACAATAATTGACCAACGCATCGCCGCAAGACAGACTTGCTGCTACAGCTGCATACATCCAATAAAGTATTTTTGAAAATGTGGCCCCCCTCAGGTTTTTGGCCCCTCCTTCTGGTTTTTGGCCCCCCCTGCTGCTAAACCCTGGCGACGGGTCTGGCATGTAGGTTCACTATTAAGCCAAGCCAGCAACCTTTGACCGAAGCCAGCACGGAAGTAGATCACACGAGTGCAAGCCCTGACGAGATAAATCAATTTGACGCGCACGGCTCCTGCTCAGCTCGTGATTTTCATTGAGAAACAGACAGGAGAATGTGTGACTCGTTCTCCGTCAGAGGAACAAAATTGAAGCCAGAAACGGCCTGCACCTTGTGCGTGCACTTGTGAAAGGGCAAAGCATTTTGTTGAGGACATGATGAACCATCTGGTTCTCTTTACCTAATTTTTTGGAACTCTGGCTTAGCCAAAAACGGCTTGCTCCTTGTTGTGCGTGCACTTGTGGTAAAAGGTCAAAGCATTTCATTGAGGACATGAACTTTGAGACCAGACAACGCTTTGGAACCTGTCCACCATCAAAACAGAACAAAACGAGGTTCACGTGCCAACTGCCAACGATGGGGAGCACTTGTCTGCATTGATTACTTTCATGTTTCTGCAAAGATTTCTCACACCCATGGAATACCAACCTCGGGTGATTTCTACTCGGACAGGAGTGATTGCCACGTGATCTTTAGAGAAAATCATTCGACATTATGGTTGATTACGAGTTCGGGTTAAATCACCTCGCGTTATGGTTAGTGTGAGTTTGGGGTGAAAATCATCCGACTTTATGGTTAGAGTGACTACTTTGTTTCCATGTTGATGCTTTGACATTGTAAAAATTGACAAAACTCCACTAATTTATAATTATCGTAATTCAATTAGGAGGGGCTTGGTGCATTGTTTGAAGGGGTTTCGCACACAACCCTCCCTGTGACGACGGGACTGGCCGTACGTGAGATATAAAAGTCGATGGTAGTGCCGCGATAAATCTGATCGCCCAACAATTGTCGTAAAGCATTTGCCCATTTTGGGCACGTCTACCTTATGTGCCTGATTTTCGTAAAAAATTGCCCATTTTGGGCAAAGTTGATTAATGTGGCTGGAAATTGCAATGAAAATAGAAAAACTTTATGTCTCAATCTAATTTACTTTTATTGCAGATATAACCACAAGCATGAAATGAGATTTTGTTTAAACCTTAAACCGACCATCAATGACATCTACTGGCGGAATTGTTCGAATTTTCTTTACTTTTTCGTTCATATGTTAAGAGCACTTTCCACATTTTTCTTTGGAAAATTGCTCTTGTTCTTGATCACATAAAAAATTTTCCAAAATCAACACGTCGTTCCTTTCTGATAAGATGAGCATGAGAAGACTTTCTACTGTAAATTGTACAAAAAGTCGCGCGCGCGTCTAAACCTGTTAGTTAAACCAGTACAAGCGAATAAAGAAAATTTGCCCATTTTTTGCAAGGACAACAACGGTGTTTGTGTTCAGAGGTTACCTGAGCAGGGTTAATGATGTAGACCTGGAAAGGGGAAACGTAGCGTACTCGCCACATTTGTGCTGCAGCTACGTAATGCGATTTAGTAGGTGTAAAATTACAGCGGCGGTCCCAATCTGGATTCATGCATTAACTTGACAATTTAAATGTCGTAAGCAGTTCATGAATTTGTACACTTTCCTTTAGGGATTTTTAGTGAAGTGAGGTTTGTACATGTTTTTGATGGCGAATTGCTTGTCTACTTTTCCGAAGTGTCACTTATTAAGTCTGCTTTCTCAAAGTTTCGTTGAGATTTCTTGCAAATTTGGTTGAAGTTTCATTGGTTGACACATTTGTTACAGGTGAGCTTGTAGTTAATCTTATTTCTCGCGTTATTGGTTGAAGCTAAGAGTACTGTGATGTCACATTTCATGTTTGCCTCTTCCAAATTTCTGTTATTTCAAATAAAAGCATTTCTGGGCGTACTTAAACGTATATCAGGTCATGTGAAAATTGTGGACATTATCCATGCAATTAATAAAGCTACTCTAATTCAGTGTGACTATCATGATGATTACGAAGCATTGCTTGCATCGAAATCAAAGTGACCTTGCATGGCAAATGAAGAACTTATAGCATGTCATGTGGTCGGAAAGGTCTGGTGATGTCATAACGATGTTACAACGATTTTCATCAGCAATAGAGATCACATGCCATGATAACTCTATTACTGCTTGGGTCGGCCGTCATTATATACATTTGAGGGATCTTCTGTTTTCTATTTGTGGTTCATTTCTGTTTATCAGGTGATTCCCTTTCATACGGCATAGCATCATTTTCTGGGGATTTCCGCATGTGATGGTACGTGTATCATTATAGCCACCAAACTCGCACCAGCAGTAGAGGTTGCATTTCTTCGTACAAAGTTAAGGCAAGGTTGCAGTGTTTAGATTTAGATCAAAGTAACAAATTCTTTAATTTTTGGATTCAAATTGCTGTCTCATGGCGTTTATCTCCCAAGGCCGTCAACAAAGAAGCAAGCGTACAACTCCGGCTAAAATTACTAAAGGGTTACGGAACATCACAAAACTCGTACGGGCCCCTCGTAGTGGAGCAAACCTAATACTTTTTCATAAACAAAAACATCTATGTGAGATAAAGCGAAACACACTATTTCACCCTTGCTTTGACAAACAAACGTCTGATGCTGAAGTTTGCTCTGAAAAAACAGCATACACTTGCGCACGCAAATAAATGTTTATATGAAAACATATAAAGTATTGCAGTTTATATGAAAAAACATAAAGTATTGAGGTACTATTCTGAATGTTGACAACAAACTTACCTCTCGATCCTCTTTCGATGGCTTGCAACTGTTCTATCTTTCTGCCGGGTCTTTTGCCTTTATAAACTTGTCTGTACGGATGTGCAGAGGCGTGCTCCAGTGCAGGCAAGAAAATCCAACCGTGCTTGATTGCTATGATACACTGGTAAAGTAAACAGACGACATTCCACAAAATATTTTTCTGAGTTGTTGTGTTGGTTTCATAGATAAACTTTGTAAGATGTGCAAATAAATGTCAGCTTTATCTTCTGATTCATTGCGGGATGCTTTTACGCAACTCTTCTCGTGGGTGATATGAAAAGTTTTTTGCTGATTTCTACAGCAAAGTACTATGAATGGAAGCTGCGAATATGTGCGAACAGATGACCTATTCGTAATATAAAGAAAACATTAATCGTACAAGATCTTTGCCAACGTGCATCCGTTGTTGTAGTGAAATGCTAATTACACTGCTGAAAGAAGAATGTTCAGTTTCGATTCGTTAATTCTCTCATGTGAATTTTGCTCAAAGTGTCACGACTCACAAGTGGTCTGCGGCGCCGATTTCCGTTTGCTTGCGCCGTGGACCACGTGGCTGCTTCGCATTGAATGCTGCACTGGTGGCGAGTCATTGCAAAGGGTCGCTTGAACTGTTACCTTGTATTCATCCATTAACATCCAGCACGAGGCTGGACAGAATGTAAGTACCGCTTTTCAGGTGTTCCGTATGACCCGACCAGGAATTAAACTCAATCTACCAGCTTTTTTGGGAAACACGTAGTTTTTCATTTTTTGAAGAGTGTTTACAGCTCTTTTCGAGAAACATAAAAACTGACAATATATTTGAAAACTATCTCGCATAAACCAACACACGAAAAGTCTTCGCAGTCGGATTTTAGAATTATAGATTCTACCTGAATGTTCAACGTCACAGTAGAATAGATTTGGCATAATTTTCTGCACCCATGAAAAACAATCATTTTCACAGAAAACATCTTCTACCAACAATGTTCCTCAGCTACAGACATGGCGCACATCACCTTTACAAATACGGTGTATGTGCCACCAAACAACGAAATTGGGGTAAACCTAAGCCTTTCATTTTCTGATTATTTGCGACTTGAATTTCATTGTGCAACCAGCATGCTATAACCGACAATAAAAAACACCAGTGAATGTGCTTTTGTATCCAAGATGTTTTATGCTTGAGCAGCCAAAAAGAGTAAATCTATGAATAAGATTTTACGCCCAGGTTAGATTATCAGGCAGCATATAGTCAAAATGTTACGCATCCAAACTATTCATTTACCCCCTTGTTTCCATGAAGATCAATTTCCAGGTGAATGTTGTTCAACATGTTGGTTTTCCGCGATGCCCGGTTCCTGCAGCAATACTGTCATGCCGCTTTCCATGTTAGGGGTTGCAGAAGCTGTTGACTTCGGAGTTGTAAACAGGCCTCAATTTGAAGTCCAAACCCGGGCCGAGCCCGACATTTGTTTTTGACAAATGCACCGAATGAGTCAAAATATGCGAAACTGCGGAGTGTCAAAACGCGTAGTGTACGGTATAGTTGCAGGTATTATCACACCCAAAATAGCAACCACCTTGGCCAAAACATTGGATTAAACAAACAAAACTTAGGTTGTTAGTCAACGATAACACTGCGGAATGTAACGTTTCTTAAGAAAAAACATACTATCATGAAACTATCATGTATGGCTATAGACATAGAAGAAACTATCTAGGATAACGCTATAGGCATAAAAAGCTTGTTTGCAGGCCATCATTTCATAAAACAAGCCCAGGAGTAAGCGATTGATCTCTTCGACGCAACGCGATCGCCTGCTAAATTTTCTTACCGTTATCCCCTTCACAAATAAGTGTGAGACTAATTCGAGCAGAGAACAAAATAACTCAGCAGTGTTTGCATATAGAATAAGCTGAAGCAAAATCGCAATCACTTCACTCACAGAAGTCACATCGGTGAGAACAGCAAATGTACGTCAGGAAAGAAAATATTATTACTCTTAATGTTATTAACAAGTTTGGTATGCAGGCCTGAAATCGGCTCGAAATATTTTGACAAACTTATGCCCGAACCCGGATCGAAACCAAGACAACCCGAAAAGCCCGGCTTACAGCTCTGGTTGACGTGTATTACACAAATGCGGAAGTTGCGCATGTACGAAAACGTTATTTCAAGACTGCGGCCATCCATGATTGTTTTGACGAGCTTGTTCGCATAAACACTTCCCCGAAAGACATTGCATGTGCTGGAATGGCAAAGATTTTTACTAGCCATGCGACAAACGCGCACTGACTCACTTGCACCCTCCACACACAAAAACATGCTCAAGCAAACGCACGCATACACAAACAGAGATACGGCAAGAAGACAACCACACATTCTCACAACCAAGCATTTTCTCGACAACGCATTCAAACCACGTTTCACTGAAGACGGTTCAGTTCTTAATTGCAGCAGAGAACGAACGGTTTCAGTGACAATGCCGTGATTTGTAGAAGACCATTGTGTGGCGCGACGAGTTTACAAAGTATAAAGACAGAGAATGAAAACCTGATGTTGGTCCTTGTGAGTTAATCATCTTGTTGATGTGAAGTGGATACAAGTAACTGATCATAAGTTATCCAGTTTATACGATGTGAAATTCTCCCATACACCACGCAAGTACAGCAAACCTTCATTGGGTTTCAAGTTGAATTTTCTCGTCTTTTCCATGTCTAGCGGTTGTCGATCTTGTGAATAATGACCGTTTATCCTTTATCGTTTGCGATGAAAATCCACTATAACTTCTCCAGTTTTCGTGAAGGTGAAGACCTCAATAAATCTCGAAAAAAGCAGAAAAATTATCTTAATAAAAACATAGAAAATTCTGATATGATATTTTGCCTTAATTTCAAAAAATATTGTTTGCTTTTCGTTCAGCTGGTAAAACTGGTTGTTACGTTGCCTTACGAATTAAAGACGGTTTCAAATTTTGAACTGCACGGATGCCAGCAATGTTTGTTTTTATATATCATCATTTTTGTTTGAAAACATGCAAAAAAGTTGATAAATCGGGGTGTTTGCGATATGAACCTTTTCGGTTTTGAAAAAGCTGGTTGTTGGTTCGTTAAAGCTGCGTCAAACTACTGGTATAATAGAAATGTTGAATATAGAACTACAGGTAAACCTGAAGATTAGCCCAATTCTTAACATTTGAGTAAGAGTTTGGTTGTCTGACTGCTTTGTCACTGGATAAAACATAAAAGCTGGTAGCTTCCAGGATTGTTTAAAACAAACCGATATAATAAAATTATGTGGTCAATTTGGTCAGGACGTGACATGCGCGTGGTGAACACGTTTACACAGAGGAGGAAGTTAATTGCAATTGCATACAATTAGCGGAGCTCTGGTCCGGAACATTGTGAGCGAGGGATCTATCAGTCATTCGACAGGAAAGAAAATAAACCCGCGCTAAGCCTAATCATAACATCAAAGTACGATATCACCTTGCATTTGGAACCACGCGAGTGCCTTTTTGTTGTTGTGATTAATGTGATGACTAAACAATACAGTTTTATGAAACATTTAGTTTTGAAAAGGATTCATATTGTTTTCTTTGTCAATAGGTGAAGCGAAGATCAGATGAACAACAAGTAAAGATGAGCATATGAATTGTTAAAACTAATATAACTTGAACTGTACTAAAACATTAAGGAAAAGAATTAATGCTACAGGAGTGCCTGCATGCAATTCTGATGTTTTTTTTTACTGATTGCTGTTATTCCTGATCGGTGAAATGTTTGACCTGAAATCAGAACACTTTCAACAAGCTCGTTAATCTCAAACTTTTCTCGTTCGAAGTTTTTTGAACTTTCACTTAATTTCATGTTGAATTTTGTAAGAGATCGATTCTATTTCTCAGGCGAATGAAACGTTTGAATCTTTTTTTGAACATACCCTAGATTTCAACGTTGAAGGTGCATAAAATTCAGGCTAAAAAAACTGTTCAAACGACCATTTGTTATAACGTTTTTCCCACTTCGTCGTTTATTGATGAATGCTGCTGCTGTCCACAGAGTCTGGTTCAGCTGTGTTGGGATGGACCGACTTGCCAGCAGAACAAGTGCCACCAAAGTTGGTTTCCTTCAAGTGATGCACATGCACATTGTTGCATCTTATTTCACGACATTTTGCACGTTTTCAAGGGAAAACTAAGTCGATGGAAGTTGGAATGGCCATCAAGTAAAACGTTTTTCATGTGCATGTCGTGTATCAGTTGATGAATTTCTGTCTACTCAGTTTTTTGCCCGTCGACTTTTCAAACAACACGTTTATTTGATGGGGTGTTTATCAAGTTTCTTTGGCATAAACGTTATGAAAGGACAACGTGACTTCAGAAGTATCAACTGCTCATCCGCTGTCACCAAAATGTTTCATCAATATTTCCACCGACACATGAATGCAAATGTCTCGAAAACAACACGTATTGCTGTGAATCGGTCTGCTCCTTACCCAGTGCATCCTTAGTGCGGTTTATCATCATATTCAATTTCTTTAAATAAGCAGTAAATTTACCACGCCACATTGTTCTGTTCTGATGACATCGGAATACCATCAGTTTCATTTAAATAATTCATTTCGGACTGCAGTAAGATCAATCAGTTTGCCTTACAACAATGAGCAGCGCGTGGCATTGATTTCGAGAAGAGTTTACCGAACCGGGATTACCGCTGCGGAGAAACACAAACTTGCTATACCATGAAGACGCTTCGCTCGAAACATCGCCAAGTGAAGTCGGCCATAACGAACAACAGTCTCAACAGGTTGGTGAAAATGATACTTGAAGTGGTAATGCGGCAAAATATAACATACAGCTCCGTTTCCTTCTACATGCACTACGCTTCAAATGAGACACGTAAAGCCCGACTTCCTGACGTCCTTCAGCAATGGCGTGCCTTTGGTGCGACGTGCTAACAAACCACGCAACATGTCTCGATGAGACAGCTCCAAGAGGTTAGCGACTCGTTGATCGCATCATTCAAAACTTCCGTGGTATTTTTTCTTTTGATGCCAATCACTGTTGGGACAGGAATGTGAAAGACATGTCAAAGAACATATTTTGATGCCGTAATTAACACCTGAGTTCGTTACGAACACCAAGGTAAGTTATCACAGAAGCTTCATTGTTTGTTTAACCTACCTACATTTACCCGGTACTCAACACAAACATATTTTTTTGTAAATAGATCATTTAATATTGAACGTTAAGTACTTCACAAATGTCAACATAAGATATTCAAAGTTATAGATAAAACACTAGTTATTTGACTCAATAAAGTACCTTTTCGGTAGTCAGCGTCGCTTCAAGCAACAAGGGTGCCTGAAGCATTCTTTCGTAGAACAAGCGTATTTTTGTCAATCACAACGAACAGAACCACATTCAAGTGATGATCGAACGTACAGAACAAACGTTGAGCTTGTAGAACAAACGAACAGAGCATTGAAGAGTTTGTAGAACAATCGTGCAGAACATCAACCAGGTGACCAAGCGCTCATTTCTTCAGTTCCATAGTTGATATCCATCTTCGAGACCAAAAGGTAGTCTTAAATCGGTGGGTTTATTCCCGGTATATTTATAGGATAAAGTGTTTTTTCTTGTATTATTCCCACCAAGGAAGTGCATCATTTCTTAGTTTATTCTTTATGTCTGTGATTCCAAGATGTTCTTAAAGGAAAGTTTACTTTTTTAGTTTACTTATGATAGCTTCGGTTCTCGACTGTTCTGGCGCGTTTCGGAATTGCCGGTGCACCAACTGAATTTGTCTTGTCATTCGCTGTGTGCATGGCAGCCTCGAACCGCCCACTTCCTTAATTAGTGTTAGCTTTAGGGCTTCATTTCGTAATCTCCTGTCAGTCTTGTACCTATCGGAACTTCGCTCTTCGTGCTTTGCTCTTGATGCTCTCTGGTCTGCTTCCTTCAGCTCGCTAATTAAGTTTCCCAGTTAATCTTGCTTCATATCCTGTTTTCCAGGTCTCTGCATAGACTTGTTTGCATTTCAGTTCGTCCTGCAGCATTTGTGAATTCTGCTGTTCGTCACATCACGGGTTTATCACAAGATCATTGCCTTCCTGCTTAACATACATATTGTCTCATAAGAATCGCTCACTACGTTCTCCTTTGTGTCATTTGAAGCATATGTATAATAAGCTTTTTGTTCTGTGTCGCTTTTCATTGGAATTTTGGTCAAATCGTGTTGTGAACAAAACTTGCTCAATAGATTATGGACTGCAACTTTTAGAAAACCATGGCTTCGCTGGCCATGAATAATTACGGACTTTCTTTTCTAAAAGAAGTGCAAAGCGATGAGCTTGATTCTGTGGCAAACAACTTGACAAAGTTGCATCGAACTATTTTGAACCTTGTGTGTGTGCCGGTGCTTGCTTCGCTCAAAAAATCATACTCAGCTGCAATTGCGTGGGTGGTGGGTTTTAAAGGCGCGCAGCAAACATGAACTGAATTGATATGGCACGATCGATCGTATGGCTATGCAACACGATGTCTACACCTCGGTGTCCGAATTTAATGCGCACTTTTTAAAGGATCAAAAAGTCTTGCTACATGTAGTGCAGTTTTGAATCATAACTGTCCTTGAGAACATCTGACATATAGTGCCGCTTTTCCGGATTTGATGATTCGTTATTCCTTTGCTTACATTCGTACAACACCTTCCCGGCTGTGACATTCTACGCAATTCATATAGAACAGGGGCGGACAACCTATGGCGCACTGAATGTTTTGAAGTGGTGCATTGCACCCATGTGACGGCAATCAAGAACAATAGTGAACCTCCCCAACATTTTTTATCGCTTTCATTTTCGTACTAATCTCATAGCAGTTACTGGTCAGCCGCTTAAACAAGCCTTTTGTGATTTTCTGGTAGAGAAAAAGAGCAATCTGAGGAAAGAAATCTTTGATGTGATAAAATTCGGCTATAAACCGGCTATTTTATCTGGGATTTTTAGTTGATTTTATTAAGCTTCTCCATCATCTGGATATGGAAGTGCAGCGCAAGAACAAAGATTTCCTAACTTTCGTAATTGATATCATCGCATTCGAAATGAAGTTAAATCTGTTGACCCCGCCTCTAGAAAATGAGGATATGAGCCATTTTCCATGTTTGAAAATGCAGACAGCGATCCAACGGACGGGGGGCAGATGTACGAGCTATCCTCCTGGCCAGCAAGATACAAAAAAACGGTCTCCAGCTTAATCTTTTTTTTGATTTTAGTACTGGTTTGGTTTTCAGTAGGCTTTAATTTTCTTGCATTTTCAGGAAGTTTTTCGGAGTATTTTTCTGTCATTTTTTGTTTTAGTATGACCATCCACATCCGGATTCACTACCATTTCTCAATTTTTTGTAAATGTATGGCAGTAGGACCCCTAGAATGCCCATTGAACCCTGCAGTTATGTTTCCCTTTGCTAAAGGCTCCAGTCACGCCACTAGGGGCAGATTGAAAGTGCTGCTTGTGTTAGTAATTTGAGAAAACGCATTGAAAAGAGTATGTCTTTACAAGATTAATGTGCAGTGCGCTTTTATGACTTTGCTAAAGAAGACTCCGTTTTCGCATTTACACATCCATATTCACTTAGTGAACAAACAAACTCGCACCCGTGGAAGTGATTCTTTTTTTCGTACAAAGTTAGGGCAAAGTTGCAGTGTTTAGATTTAGATCAAAGTTACAAATTCTAAAGCTTATAGATTCATATTGCTGTTTTGTGGCATTTATCTCCCAAGGCCGTCAACAAAGAAGCAAACGTACCACTCCAACTAAAACTACTGATGGGTTATGGAAAATCACAAAAACTCGTACGGGCCCTTCGTAGTAGAGCAAACTTAATATTTTTTCGTAATCAACAAATCTATGTGAGGTGAAGCGAAACACAAGGTTTCACTCTTACTTTGACAAACAAAGGTCTGATGCTGAAGTTTGCCTTGAAAAAACAGCATACACTTGCGCACGCAAATAAATGTTTGTATGAAAACACATGAAGTATTGCAGATTGAAGGCACAATTCTAAACCATGATGACACACTTTCGATGGCTTGCAACTGTTCTATCTTTCGGCGGTGTCTTGGGGCTTTATAAACTTGTCTGTACGGATGTGCTGAGGCGTGTTGCATTGCTGCAAGAAACCCAACTGTGCTTGATTACTATGATACACTGGTAAAGTAAACAGACCACATTCCGCAAAATATTTTTCTGAGTTGTTGTGTTGGTTGCATAAGAATATTTTGTCTGCCTTGTTGTGCTATCAGCTTCGTCATCCGGCAAAGTAAACCCACCTCGTAATGCAAATATACATTTCCGAGTTCTTGTGTTCCTTGCATAGATAAACTTTGTAAGATGTGCAAATAAATGACAGCTTTATCTTCTGATTCATTGCGGGATGCTGTTACCAAATCTTTAAGTGAGCTGCGTCGGCACCCATCCACAGCAAAAGACACCTTTGATTTTCTTAGAATAATAGTTGACCATGAACTGGATCGTAACAGTATAATGTGCTCATTTGATGTAAAAAGTCTATTCACAAACATTCCTGTGGATTTCACTGTAAACCTGATATTGGACAAGGTCTTCGCTGATAAAGAAAACAAATTTCATGGATTAAACCGAACGGAACTTCGAAAGATGCTAAACTGGACTTGTAAAAATACTGTACTGCAATTCAACGGAAAATATTACACACAGTTAGATGGAGTAGCTATGGGCTCACCGATTGCACCTCTGATGGCAGACGTGTTTATGAACTGGTTAGTTGATAACGTAAGTAAGATTGGATGCTCCCCTCACATACTTTGCCGGTATGTGGATGACATTTTCTGTGCGTTTGACTCCAAAGACGAGATGGATAAATTCTTCCAAAATTTAAACAAAGTGCATTCAAGCGTAAGTTTTTCAAAAGAGGTGGAAGCAGACGGACAGCTGACATATTTGGATGTCCTGCTAACAAAAAATGAGAAAGGAATTGAAACAACTATCTACAGAAAAAATACTCATACAGGACTGTACAACAAATGGGAAAGCTTGTCGCCAATACAATATAAAAAAGTGCCATACAAAGCTTGTTACATCGTTCCTACCAAATTTGCAGCTCATACCAATTGATCCACAAAGAATTTCAACATATTAAATCCTGTTTTCTTAGCAATGGATACCCGGACTGGTTTATAGATAGGCAAATAAAAATATTTCTTAACAAACGTTATAAAAACACTCCTTCAAAAAACAAGCAAGAAAGGACGACTGATATTCGAAGAATTCTTCTATACATGCCTTACCTTGGTGAAACATCAGTACAACTAGAAAAAGAATTGCGAAACTTTTTTCGAAAATATCTGAAAGAATTTGCTCAACTGTCTCTTATTCATAGAACACACACGATCGGAGATCATTTTAAGTATAAGGACAAACAAGCGCATCTGGAACGATGCAATGTGGTATACAAACTTAAATGTTCTTGTGGTAATTCCTATATTGGTCAAACACAAAGGAATTTGAAATTTCGACTGGAAGAACACAACCCTTTAAAATCTAACCATCAAAATACCGATGTAGTAAAACATTTATACTCACATCCGGATCATTTCGTGGACTTTAAAAATCCCGAAATCTTGGCTTCTGCTTTTAACCACCGTGAATTATTAATCAAAGAAACGCTTTTAATACAAGAGCAGCAGCCCGAGATTAATGTAGACAATTTTTCCACCCCTTTATACCTCTTTAACACGTAGATTATGATGTCAAATATTGTCTGATGTTCAGCTCTTATGGCAATACATGTTTCGTACATTTATCGTTGGTGTTGACGTGGACATTTGGTGCTAGTTGTAGACTTGCAGTACT
>Ga0210059_1000149_pt1 | contig 68728 bp, 35 predicted proteins | sample Ectturendosymbi2_FD_188042 | JGI IMG/M metagenome (GOLD analysis project Ga0210059, IMG submission 188042) | Ecteinascidia turbinata endosymbiont from Florida, USA - Sample 2 (SPAdes) (version 2) | ecosystem: Host-associated > Tunicates > Ascidians > Unclassified | place: Key West, Florida... | reverse complement strand
TTGTTGAAGCTGAACTTCCTTTTGAACCTTGCTTGAACAATCTGGAAAGACTTCGTTTCGTAATATGTCTTTACACAAAAGATCTTCTGCTCCATCGACCAAGGCATCATTAGACTATTTTTTGTTTGATATATAGAAAGGTTAACTATTTCCCTATGACAATCTGGAAAGAGAAAAATGAATAAGGTCATCGATAAAGGTTTTAGAAGCTGCCGCTTTGTTTCAACAATTGTGAAACACCCTGTATATTTATTTGCAGGAAAATTTAGTTACATTGTTTTGAATAAAGCTGTATATGAGAAAGTAGTAGAGATGAACTCTAAGCGAAGGCAATGCCAAAACAATCCAGACGTATTTTGCTACGTTTGTGGTGAATATATGATGGCAAAGTACCGATTCAATGTGAGGGATTGTACCAAGAGAGCTTATAAAGCCTACTTTGGCATGAAGTTAGGGACCAAGACAACTCTTGGGCACCCCACAAGGTGTGCAAACATTGTACAGAAACGCTGCGATTTTGGACCCAAGGCAAAGTCAGTTCGATGCGGCTTGGGATTCCTATGGTATGGCGTGTGCCTAAAAATCAAAATGATGATTGTTATTTTTGCATGGTGGATATGTCTGGGTGGGATCAGCGAAAGAAGAAAGATTGGTATTATCCTGATATTGAGTCTTCTCGACAACCCATACCACATTGCGCTGAAGTTCCAGTTTTCACTTCCTTACCTGACCTTACTGCAGATGAAATGCTACTGGAAGCGATGGATGATACTGATAGCAGCGACAGTAGTATTAATAGCTCTTCTAGCATGGCTGCTGCAGGATCTTCGCTCTGTAAAAACCAAAACCCTTTAGTCAAGGCCAACTGAATGACCTAGTTCGTGATCTCGGCCTATCCAAGGAATCGTCTGAGATTTCGGCATCTCGTCTAGGTCAACATGGTATACTGGATTCGGGAACTAAAATTATATTCTACTGTGACAGGGATGTTTTGTTGGTTCGTTTTTTCACTATGGAAGATGGCTTTGTTTATTGCAACAACATCCAAGGCCTCTTTTCAGAAATGGGTCTTCCAGAGTACAACCCAGATGAATGGAGATTGTTTATAGACAGCTCCAAACGGAGTTTGAAATGTGTGTTATTTCATAATGGCAACAAGTTTGCATGTGTTCCAATCGGACATTCCATGATTGTTAAAGAGCACTATCTGAATGCGAAGATGGTTTTACAGAAACTGCGCTACAATGAAACTGCGCTACAACTGGGCCATATGCGTAGACTTTAAAATGATCAATTTTTTGTTAGGACAGCGAGTGGGGTACACCAAACATCCTTGTTTTCTCTGTTACTGGGACAGTCGTGCTACTGATCAGCACTCGGTAAAGAAGGATTGGCCGGCACGAGAAGATCTTGCAGTAGGTGATAAAAATATCATAAATGAGCCATTGATTAATCGGGATCACATTATCCTGCCTCCGCATCACATAAAGTTGGGTCTGATGAAACAATTTGTGAAACTCTTAACAAAGATGGTGATTGTTTCAAATATATCGCCAAAACCTTTCCAGGTCTCAGCATGGAAAAACTTTAAGCAGATATTTTTGATGGACCCCAAATTTGCAAACTGATGCAAGATGAAACCTTCACTGCTCGTATGACAGTAGCTGAGAGGGCTGCCTGTTGCTCATATGTCTCAGTGACACGAGAGTTTCTAGGTAACACAAAAACTAGCAACTACCGGAACCTTGTGGATGTGATGCTCCAAAACTTTCAAAGCTCTCGGTGCAAGGAGGAGCGTCAAACTTCACCATCTATTCAGCCATCTAGACTATTTCCCAGAGAATCTTGGTGATGTTAGCGAGGAACAAGAGGAGAGGACATTAGGACGATGGAAGAAAGATATCAAGGTCGTTGGGACTGTCACATGATGGCAGATTATTGCTGGACATTGATCCGTGATGATCCTGAACAAAGCCACAGGCGGAAATCAAATAAGCGAACTTTTCTTCAAATAAACAGTTAAAATCCAATGTGACATCCTAGTTAATGTTTCTTTAAGCCTATAAACATCCCCATGTAACTGTTTGTTACAGAGACAGTGTTTTGCAAATGATGGACCGATGCAATTCTTTGTAGCCTTTTATGATGTTGAACATTGTGTGTTTACTATATAGCATGCGTTATTCATTCTTGACCAATTACGGCCATGGGATGTTCATGATGGTTTAGTAAAGTTTACTTTCAGAAAAGGATGCGTAACATATGAACGAATACAAAGCTTACGTAATCAAAGTTTTTGATTTTGGTATAGCTTGCAAAAAATCCAGCATAATCTTAGTTGGCCACGATTAACGCAAGGTTGTGCCAACAAATCTTTGCCAAACTTAATAAAGCTACAAGTTAATGTAGAAGCAATGACCATGAGATTAGATATTGCACGAGAAGGACCACCAAACTTTTGGGCAAAAGTAGCAGAAGGTAGAAGAAGTTTTCGTGAGAAAATTTGTGATTTCTTTGGTATTGGTTGGGAGGTGGTGATTATTTGTGTGTGCGTGATTGTGTTTTTTGTAGACTGATGTGCGTTGTGGTGCGTTCAAGACGAGAATAACTTGTTTCAAACCTTATCCCGTTCACACCCGGTAAAGCAATGTGCTATCAAATAATTGCTGAATGAATAAAGTTAGCAAAACCCAAACGATCCAAATTTATAAAACATGTTGTCTAAATTTTGCGGCTAACAATGTAGGGGTAACCATGAGTCTCACTCCTGCTTATCAACCCTTTTTGTTTCAAAAGCTAAAACCCCGTTAGTGTTAAGAAAACCAACAATCTATTTTCTGTGGTCGACGACTCAATCCAACGACGAGCACCATTCTCTCGCAGATGGAATAGCGACCAAACTCTGACTTACAAAGAAACAGCTTCTTCTTCAATTGGACTTTGAGTCTTTGTGAAGCTGTTCAATAAATGTTTCAGCATTGATTGGTACGCAACCACCCGGTCAAACTGCAAGGAAGCTTCTACGGCAGACTATAGTGAACAGCGCTTTCATTACGGCGCTTGATTGGCAGCGCTTTACACGGCACTTTCGAACAGCGCTTTCTTCACGTCGTTTGATAGGCATTTATTGGTTGGAATTGCGACTATCCATTAATCAATGGCCAAGCAAGCGTCATACAGCTGGCCGCAATCGTGCTCATCACCAAGCATGCAAATGGTAAACGCCAACAGATCGTAACAAGAGTTCACCAACGACTCGCAGTTTAGTCTGCAAAAGCATGCAACTGACGATGTTCGCAGCAATGAGTACTCGAGTCGCGAATTGACAATATGCCAATCAGCTCACGAGGACGTCAACCTAGTGAGACATGTGCGAGGAAAAGCAACTAATCGCTTCGCTCCGAGATGTTCCTATATAATCGTCAACGAGATTTCAACGCCTCTACGCAACTTCTAAGCTACTTCGGGTATCCATGGAATCCGCTAACGGCGCCAAACAATCATCGTTCCAGTGGAAAAAGCTCGTAGCGAACCGCCAGCGAACTTTCAAAGACAAGGGAGGAATTGTTGTGAGCAACAATTTGTTCGCCAAGCACAGTGGTGTAAGAGGTGAGGGTGCAGGGGGTGCAAGCGCACCCCCAAAAGTTTTGATGTGTTGAAAATTTGGGCAAAGTCCCTGAAAATCCGAACAAAGTCCCCCAAATATCTAGGCAAAATCTCAGAAAATCTGAGCAAAAAATGGTACTCAACGTTGTTTGACTTCAAATATGGCACCCAACGTTTGCAGAAAAACAAGTAAAGATCATTTTTTGGAGGTCACACCAAAAAACGGTCAGCAAAATTTGCACGACAACTTTTTGGGAAAATTTGGGCAAAAATCCTTTGCGCCCTCATACATTCGCTTGCTCCTACACCCATGACCGAGCACGTTTCTTAAAAGCTCATAGCTTGCTCGGCCAGTATTGCAACATTCATTGTTTGAATGAACTATATAAACAAACGTTATTTTTCTGCTTCAAGCAAGAAACTGCGCACGCTTTTGCGTTGAAGCGTGACTTGAACATTTCTGTCATCGCCGGTTGGTGAATGCAATTTTCAACGACTGCAACCGATGGTAAAATCGTTTTGTTAAGTTTTTATTTATTGATATTTTGTAACGGGAATCGTATATCCGCATTTTGTTGTGTAGTTTTGTGTTCTTATTTTAATTTTTATGTTGTTGTGTTCCATGGGCGTCGGAAAGGGGAGGCAGGGGGTGCCCTGGCCCCCACCTGGATTTTGAAAATCTAAGCAAAAAAGGTTTTCTTAAGTTCGACTGGGAAAAAGCAAATTTCACCACTTTTGGCCCCCCCTGGAAAAAATTTGGAAAAATCCCCTAGTGGCCCCCATGCCCCCCTGGAAAAAATCCTTCCGACGCCCATGTCGTGTTCTGTAGTGTTTAACTGGTGAAAAGTGTTTGCACGCAGTTTGTGATGTATTGTTAAGATTCAGGGCAAAGCTTTCATTGCGTGCGTGTGATTTGCAGAGTTGTCGAGCGTGTACGGAAACCCCCTTGAATTGGTTTAAATGCATGTAGCTTTGCAAACTCTGAGCGCATTAGTTATCGCACATTTCCTGTAAGCACACGCGCGCCCTTAATGTCGTCGAAATGAAAAAAGCATGCTCGGTATCAAATTGCACATTTACAATAGGGCCAACTGGGACCGTTTGGCTAAGCAAACCGCTTTGCAAAAATGCTTTTAGCTAAAATAAAGAACAAACAAACTTTGGCTCGTACACAAAACAAAGGGCACAAGCCTACGTAATTTGCGGGTAGACCAAACTCAAACCAACTCACGTGTTTCATAGCATTCTCTGTTGCAGGAGAAAAACGTGAATTAATCAAATCTCTATGTTGCCACCAGCAACAACAGCGAGGCGAAGGTCGATTTTGCCAACTGCACAGTGACGTCACACGCGCAGGCCTTCGTCTCAGCGCGTGAGAACAGGTCGATGCGGAGTCGTCATGTGATGAGGATTGGCCGTCATCATCAGCGGGGATTCTGCAGTCGCCAACGAATGCTTGTAAAGGCAGCTCGCGAGAGTAAAAAGAAAACTTTTATTAAGTAGTGTGACACGCCCATACGGCATTCTGCCACGTGAACTGTATATCTGAAATTCACAAGACCGAAATTTGGTTGAGTTTTACCCCAATTTCGATACCTAACCAAATTTACTAAATTTTAATTAAAGGGTAGCCAAAACATCTTAAAGGCGCGCCTGTATTTGATTGTTTTAACTGTGGTTGACTGTTATTTGCTGATTGTCGTGATACCTTAAATTGTCTAATTATGAACGTGAGATTCGTGTGTCAGTGTTCAACAGAACAGCGTCAGCACTTTGCGCCTTAAATTGTATTTTCTCTTGGGAATCGTTTTAACCGGCAAAGTTAGTTTTTCGTGCTTCGCAGTAACCGTTTGTATTGCGTTTTATGGACACAAGTGCATAATAATATCGCCGATATTCAGTAACCAGAAGCTTAACACTCCAGAATAAAAGTTAATCAAAAGAAACCTTTTTTCATTGATTATTGTAAGGCCAGTTTTATCCTAGAAGAGGTTAAGCAGAGCCCCCAGTCTCCCGTTGGACGTACATTGGGATATTTTGCTTATTGCAAGTATTTAGACAGGCACCCCAACTAAAAGGTTGATAGAGGGAGACGTTCTGATTTTTATGTTTGGTCACTTTCCAAGGGAGCTGGCGGCCATTCCTCTGGGTATCTTTACTCCGGACCCAGGTTCGCGCTTGCTGAGAATAGGTGACTGCAATCCAGCAGTGGCGCAGCCAGGAATGTTTCTCGGGAGGGGCTAGTTACTGACGTCGTCAGATTTCAAACTTTTGCTGTTTTGCACAAAGATCATTTTGGTGTCACTGGTCAATTTTTGGTCTATTACAACAGGATATGACGTCAAATGTTTTCTACCAGTCGGCATCGACAAATTTCAACAAAGACAAGAAAACGTTTGCTTTCGCAGTGGTCATTATCAAGCAGTTATTAACCAAACAGTTTTCTGTGAACATTAGGAGTAGCGGAAAGCGAAGCGCCGTGTGTTGTCCTCGCGAATATAACTAATTAGTAACTATGCCTATTGAATAAGTCAAAATCAACTAAAAGCATGTAAATGGATTCATAGGAACAAATCAGAAGACACCAATAGCCAAATTTTGACTTTACAAAATACTGCGAGCACAATTAAAAGATAAATTTCAGTCTGCGTTTCTTTTTGAAAAACTCGTCGATAACCATCTCAGGATCAACTGTCACGTCACGATTATTCGTCAAAAAAGCCAATCCATCAGACGGTTTTGCCCAGGCCCGTAATCAGCTTGAGACACCAGGAGTGGCGAAGAGTTTCTGAGAGGGGCCCAAATTTTAAAAAGTATGTCCAACAGATATTTCCCGGGGGGGGCAAAACGTTTTGCAGGGGAGGTTTAGCACCCCTTCCCCCTGGTTATGGGCCTGTGTCCAATAGTTTTAAAGTATGCCCAACACATTTTTCCAGGGAGGGCGAAAATCTTTCTAGCTGGTTACAGGCCTGGTTTTGCCCGATAGTGCTGCGTAGATAGGCTAGCAACCGTTGAAAACGAACGTTCATTTGTTGATGTTGTGACTGGCAACGTTGCAAATAAGCGCAACAGTGTGTGAATGTTTGAGAAAAAGACACAATTGGAGTGTCTCTATAAGGTTTAACTCGCAGCTCAGAGTTTGGGTTACTGGTTCAGAGACTATGAGAGGGGTGTCCAGCAGGTAGATTGTTCCGGGGCCTGAGACAGCAGGATAGGCCCATAAACAGCTTGAGACACCAAGCGGGCGAAGAGTTTTCTGAGAGGGGCACAATTTTTTAACTACAGTATGTCCAATAGATTTTAACTTTGTCCAGCACATTTTCCAGGAGTACAAAAATTTTTATAGGGGGCCTTCACCCCCTGCTACCCCCCTATTCACGAGCCTGCTGAAGGAACGATTGAGTGTTTGTTACTAACACAATCGGAACAATGTAGAGAAATTAATCCCGCACGGTGATAAAACTGGTTTGGCCTAAAGGATTTGGTAAGAAGTGTGATGTATTTTAATGTGAATTGCTGACAGTGCATTTTCCTGATATGATGTATTGATAATTATTAGCAGCAGAGGTGGGCAACCGCTACTGTGAAGTGAAAATAGCGACGCTACCGTTATAGCTATTTGCTGAATATAATAGCGGCGCTACTCCTCCCGCTACTGAATAAAAATAGTAGTGAGCTACCGCTACTTTTGATGCACGTTTTAATTTGGTGCTGTTTTACAAAAATAGGGTTTATTTTAAACAGCTTAACCGTGAAATATTTTTTCAAAGTTATCAATTTTGTTGGATTTTTTTAAACAACTATCATCTGAAAATAACAGTCATTGAACAGTTACGATACAGGAATTGTTCATTTCAGAGCGAATGCACATATAAATGAAACTTAGACTGGAGACTCGTATATACAGTGCATTTAGTTTTGTAACTGGATTGCTGCAGGTTTATCAAACGCCTTTTTAATCCTGGTTTCTCGCTAGAGTCGAATGTAGAACTTAAGAGAATAGTTAAGTAATAAAAACGTCAAAACTTCCTTTTAACAAGGTTTTACGCGCGTGTAAGTTGAATCAGGCCCACTAGGGTGGGGGCAAAACGGGCAATTGCAGCCGGGTCGAACTTTTCAGCGATCGTTTTAGATTTTTTGCAAAAGGTGATGTTGATCTCCGTATAATTTTTGTGAAAACCCCCTGAACAAACTATTGACTACATGTATTGCAAGCTGAGCTCCTTGTTTCTACATGTTTCAGTTTATTCGCAATAACAGCTTTGAATAGGCTTGCCATATTTTTGTGATTGAAAACTGGGACGCTTCAGAAGAACGAGCCTTATCAGACAAAAGTGGTTCGTATCTTAATACTTAGAGTATGCAGCTATTTTCGCTGAGTATTGTGGAAGTTTCACCTGAAGAGATTAAAATTTTAAAAGCTTTACTTTCACACCGACGTCAGGTACAAAGTAGCGAACCACAACAAAAAATTTGCCCACTTTACCAAGGACGCCGACACAGCGGTAGGGCAGGGGGGCAGTAAAATAGTTGAAGACAATGAAAATTTTAAAAAACAAAAAAATCGTTACCAATAATGCTTGTTTTTGCTCAACGACAATGTTGACCTCAAAAATAATAACAGAAATTATAGAAAACTATTCTGAAGTTTCGGGGTGTGCGAATAGCTGCAATAAAAATGTTTCAAGTTGATCTTGATAAATCATGAAATCACCTATGATACTTTTATGAAAAGGCACCTCCGCACCCGTTCCCTCCTTATGAAAGAGCAAGGGGGCAATTCCCCCATCATGTCCCCGCTCTCCGACGTCCCTGCTCTTTTTTGTTCAAAGCATCAATAGCAACGGAAACAAAATTCGATTTTTTTTTGCGTAGTTCTTACAATGGCAAATTTAGGTTCAAACATTTTTTAAACGAGCTGAGAGGTTGCAATCAGAACTTTTAAAAGATTGTCCGTAAATAGCAGCGTGATACGCAAAAGTAGCTTATTTCGCTGCTAAGACTCATCAGAATGAGCAGCTTTGAAGAAGTGTGTCACACAAGATAACGACACTGCTGCCTCAACAGAAGATTTTTTTGGTTTCCAAGTGGTTGTCAACATCTGAGCGTTCGCCACAGCTAATTAAAAAAACAGATAATTCTAATTCAGCATAATTATTTTTAGACAAGATCCAAATCGAAGCTTAAATAAGAAACTGTTAGACAAAGAAAAATAACATAGACCTACCAGTATTTTAAGAGTGATTCAATAAAATGAGAAAATGATAAATGTTTTTTGCAGGAGGAAATGAGTTATAGGAAATCATTTCTAGCCTTTTGCACGTTCGTTAGGAATTTGTTCACTCGCTAGCCGAGCACCTTTGAACACAGATTAATAAACTAAATAACGTAAATGTTAATTATTTGGAAATTCCCAAAAAGCATTGCAGGACGCACAAAAGGCGCCCTCGTAGGCCAATGCGGCCCGCGTGTTTGAGGCCCCTGATCATACACAATGAAACAAGATCACACATCACTCATCAGCAATTTGGTTAAACAGACTAATCACAGCCCTGCTGATATTCGTGTTGGGCAGGTCAGCACAATATACGGCCCGTGGGCTGCATGCGGTCCGCGAGAGCTTTCTCAATTGTAGAAAATGTTGCAAAAGCTCGCCCTCGAATCAAATAAATAATTGTCGTTCCAGAATTTCTTCCGTATCACAAGGAAATCTCTACATCGAAATGAAATAGACTTGCGGCCAGCGGTAAATTTATGTTGATAATTTGGCCCTTCGAGTTTTCTGAGTTGTGCAAGCCTGGTGTAGGCCTGTGCTTGCTGACTGATAATGCTTAACCGGGACGCTTTGGATGACTCACCGAGACGCCGGGACAAAGCCTTCAAATCCGGACTGTCCCAGCTAAAACGGGACGTATGGTATGCTTAGCTTTGAATGAAACGTGTAGCCTGCGTGTAAAGAAAGCATATTTAGATATCGAGAGCAAATTGACCAACCACCGTTTTGTTAACATTCTAGCTTTTGAAAGTGCAATCCAAATGTTGGACGAATCAGCTTCAAACGTGCGCAATCCCGCACCAGCTGTAAAAATAACCGACCTATCATCAACAATTGGGTCTAGGTTTGCTGCAAAAGTTTTCGAGGAATCAGCCGACTGGGTTGTTTCATCTTTTTGCAATCATTCAAACTAGCACGTATTTGTATTCAAGCAACTTTGTCTCAACAATGTTGAAAAACAAGCGAATCAATCGAGCAAATTATCTTTATATGAAATCGATTTAACGAAAGACTACACATTATCAGTCCAAAAATCTTATTTAGATAAAATCTTTTTATAGTATAAGTGTTCTTTGATTCCTTTATGAAAACTACCTTTTAGTGCATTCAATCCTTATGCGCACTTTTTCGTAACATGTGAAAAACCTTTTGCATGAAATTCTGCAAAAAATGCTGCGAACCACTTAGAATTTTTTTAACATCTGAGAAAGAAACACAGCAAGCGCTCAGAAAACATTTTTTTTTCTTATGCGAAGTTGTAGCATTCACATTTTGGTGCTACATTCAGGCAACGGTCACATGCAAAAATCGATTTCATGTTATTTGCGGCTTAGCACATGAACGCGAAAAAATTTTAGCAAGATCGCGGTGATAAAGGCAAGCAATCACTTGACGCTTGGTATGACTGTGTTAGTTATGAAGGATACATCAATGAAAATTTTCTTCAACACCTACTCTGCATGTTTAGCCCAGGAGATTCGCAAAAAAACGACATCATGCAATTTTTGACTTAATACCTGGAAGCAAACAAAATTTCAGCGAAATTGTAGTAATAAAGAAATGAAATCCTTCACGTTTGACAAGGAAGATTTTTGTTAGCGCTAACTTTGCGCATAGAATATAAAATGAAGATTAACAGGGTCAGTTAAACTTATAACGTGAAGTGCTTCATTCGTCATCTCAAAGACAACACTTTCCTGTAGTTTTCTGAACACGTTTATTTTTCAACAGGCGGCGGTATGAGTTTGAGCAGAAGCCCTGTAACGTACTCGGAAATCTAAACCTTCGAGTAACTGAGAATGGTGATTTGCCAACGTCCACATGTTATGCGAACTGAAGTTTTTAGCAGTTATCACTGATGTTGAGAGAATAGCTTTGTTGCAGACAGGAAGGTAGCTCAACGACATCGCTGAAGCGTAACATTATTTCAATTTTGGTAAAACGCTTGTGCAACAACTGATTGCGTTACTTGGAAATCTGTAAGTGCAAGGATTATACTTTGTTGCCGGTTGACATCGCTTAGCACAGGGGTTCCTAAACTGGGATACATGTACCCAGGGCCGTCCCCAGCTGGGGGGCAGTGGTACCCGGACCCCCCATTTGAAATCGGTGCTCCCCCATTTCACGTTTGGCCCCTTCGTTCCTACATACATCCAATACTGTATTTTAAAAATGTGGCCCTCCTTCTGGTTTTTGGCCCCTCCTTCTGGTTTTTGGCCCCTCCTTCTGGTTTTTGTCCCCCCCTGCTGCTAAATCCTGGCGAAGGGCCTGCATGTACCCCTAGGATATATTTGCCTATCTGAAGGGGTACATTTAAGTTTAGCAATAGAAGGGAAAATATATGTTCATACATCATTGATTTCAAATTGTTTACACATATGTCAGTGAATATTATATTCAAAAATCATTATGTGCTTATTGGTAAACATATTTTTATTATTTTCCTCAGCCTTTTGCCATAAAAATTTTAGAGGTAAATGTTCATCTATCGAAATGCTGAAGGAACACACGGCCAGAGAAAGTTTGAGAACCCCTGGCTTAGTCAAACTTGCGTTTTTATTAAATGTTGCTGTGAGCCTGTGTACATCACTTTGTTCAGCGAAAACCTTAATTTTTCACGGGTGCAAAATTTTTGTTGCTGGGCTGTTGACCGTGTAAGCACCTACGAAAAATATAAATGGTAATGGAAACAAACAACCCTATTGTTAACTGGAGTAACAATATTGTTTTTGACGGTTCTCAAACACTATATTTTTTCATAAGGCTAAATTGGTTCGATTGCAAAAGAGCGAATTATGCAGTTGTTTTCAGTTTAGTCAATAAACTCCGTGCCACGAAGCTCAAACTAAAACTTACTGCGACCACTTTTACAAAGATAGCGTTTCCCCCAAATTAATTGCAATCTGAAAGAAACGCCATGACGCCTATACGAAAAAGAACGTGTGATGTAGCATAAAAGCGACATTTCATTACCAAAGTAAGTTGCAAGAACTAACAAGAACTTTTCCGTTCTGGTTTGAACGAAATGAAATAGGCTACGACTACATAGATTATAAACAGCAGTCTTTTGTCTACTCTAAAGTGTTGCAGCCACAGAAGTGAAAGCACTTTGCAAAAAACAAACGACTCTTGAGAACAGAATCCCTTCTGATGCAAACTATTTTCACAGAATACAGACAGCAAGAAAATTTGCTTCTGCGAGTTGTGAGCCGCATTATGCCGTTGCTGAGAAACATCTGATTTTTCTGCACATTTGCAAGATGGTTTTGCAGAACAATCGGGGGTTTTGTGCTGTTGTATGTCCATTAAATGTAAGAGATATTCATTGAAGTAGCATTTAAACGACCGCAAATGTTGACTCCTGAGTGAAGTGCCTAGTGAAAGAGGACTACTCACAACTCAGGCATAAAAATGCTTGAGAAATGCAAAGGATTTTTGAAATCAGTGTGAAATTCTTTCGGTTCCGGGACAAATTCACCATCTAATGAAAAAAGTACCAACCGATTCAGTCAAAGCGCTATGTCAGTTCATTCGACAGATGCTTTTCGCCATGTGACAGAATTGGTGGGTACAGAGATATGGAGATTTTGTCAGCATGCCCAACACGCCCGTAACCCAGAGTTTTTAAACTATGTCCCACACACTTTTCGAGAGGGGGCGAAAAATTTTCCAACGGGGGCCTCGCCCCTCTAGTTACGGGTCTGATGCCCAATTACTTTGCAGAAAGTACAGGGTTGTCTTGATCCAGTTCTTGAAAAATCATCATAAAAATGCAGGAAAAGCAAAGAAGAAAGCTCAACGGCTTACGAGAGGCCTAGCCCCGCAGTTTATCAATCTTTTGCACGCATTACAATATCAACATATATCAACTACACGCTGGAATGATATATACTACGTTGTTTCTACTCTAGGATAAGAAATTTTCGCAAAACGTTTTGAAAACGGCGTGAGAGGATTATTTCAAAAATGTTTGCCTAGATATGCAAACACCACATTGGTTTTGAAAACGCGTTAGAAAACATTTTTGTAAAATAACTTTGGCAAACGCGACATGTTTTAATGAGATTTTGAAAAATATGTGAAAGCACGACAAAAGAATGAAAATCGAATTACGCTTTAGCAAATTCTAGCTGTAACACTCAGCACTCCTGTGGTATATTGCTAATGAGCGAATGTTGCATCTTTGTCTCTGCCGTAATTTTTCCGGTCCTGACTCACTGATTTTCTGCTGCACCACCTGATGCCCGGATACTTGCAAGCAGGCCCGTTTCTAGGCGGTCGCAGAGGGGCGAGCCCCACCTGGAAAAATGTTGGCCCCCTTGGAAAAATGTGTTGGAAATAGTTTAAAACTTTTTCGTCCCCTCAGAAAATTCTTTGCCACCACTGGTGTCCCAAGCTGGTTACGGGCCTGCTTGCAAAGAAATCTTTGTTTCAAAAACACCCTTCTGAATGAACGACACTTAGGGTTTGAGACGGCTTTTTACGTAAGAGCTGCCGTCACGGCTCCATCATATGTTTTCTTCTTTTGAGCCAGTTCTTCATGAACATTAAATGATCATATGCCTAAACACTTGAAAGGAGCGAGTGATAAAGGCACACTGGTGGCTGAATTTGCGTGTTGTTTTATACTCCAGGATTGAAATGCTGAAAGTTCATACTAGCTTTCAAATCTGTCAAAATAATACTGTCCCTTTTGCAAACGCTTAATAACATTACGCTAACATTTTTACCAATCGGACATAGGCTATTGCAAAAAATGGAAAAAATACTTGCAAAACTTGTAAGCCGGAATTTACGCAAACGTTTGACTTACTTTTACCAACGTCGATTTTCTGTTATGCTACCAGAACATTTGCAAGATTGGAAATAATTTGCACATCATGGATTTACGAGTAAGCTCACGTTACATGGAGCAGTTTCACAATCAGTGGCGGATCCAGACCAGGCGTTTGGGGGGGAGCAGTCAAATTGGGGGACGCCATAAAGGTCTTCATTTGCTTAAATACTAATGGTTGTCTGCGGTAATCACTGTGTCACACAAAAGAAGTTCTTTTGTAGGCCAAAAAGTGGCTATTTTTGTTGGTTGAACTATGTTATTTTTCAGGGAATAACCAAAGTTTGAAAGCACATTATATCATTAATTCAGAAAACGTTTGAAACGGGTCCCAAACAGTGGGCCTCGTTTTTCACAAGCTACACATATCTGGTATATCTACAAAATGTATTTAAAAGGTATAAAAGCATGCTGCGCCCAAGCGTTTGCCACTCTTTTGGCTATCTCTAGCACAATCGGTGAAGAACAGTGTCTGAAACGCATTCCCGACCTGGTTAGAAGCAGAACGGTTCTTCTTAGATTTGCAAGCGACAACTCATGTCCCACAATGTCGATAGGACTGAAATAAAAAGCTAAATGACGATCACGTTTCCAAGCGAAGCTTGTGCATTTACACGAAGCCTACATGAAAGACTTATTTATTGCTGAAGCGACAATTCAAAAACAACACGTGAATGAAAGGCATTTGCCAGGACATTGCTCCCATTTTAGGTAGCTTTGCTGGCTATCGTGAACAACGATCTCGGAATCGCATGATAGATTTAAAGCGACAACTCATGTCCCACAATGTCGATAGGACTGAAATAAAAAGCTAAATGACGATCACGTTTCCAAGCGAAGCTTGTGCATTTACACGAAGCCTACATGAAAGACTTATTTATTGCTGAAGCGACAATTCAAAAACAACACGTGAATAAAAGACATTTGCCAAGACGTTGCTCCCATTTTAGGTAGCTTTGCTGGCTATCGTGAACAACGATCTCGGAATCGCATGATAGATTTACACTGGGCCTTGAAGCATATATTGCCCTAGAATACATTTAACGCCACTTATAAAGGTAGATTTTCAATCAAGTCTTTAAATACCATTTCACATTTTTCGACATTGTATTGCTGATGTGCAGAAAAAAACATCAATCCCACTAGACCAGGTTTTTAAAAAAAGTTGTGACACTTTTCAACAGAAGTGGAATCAAGCGGGGCTCAATCAAGCGTGCTGAGTTCCCCAAATTCACAGTCAATACCTACAAAGTCAAGTTATAACCTCCGCATGAAGTCATTTTTCAATTCATTGTATACTATTACGAAGCCCACGAAGAAGCTCAAAGCCACCCCCAAAGCTGTTAATCTCGCGTTGGATCTGATTCTATCCAGCCAGGCCAGAAAACACAGAGGAGAATCAGCCTGTCACCAATTTAGAACTACGAACCTTCACCAACACCACGGTCACCAGTAAAAAAGTTAAACATTTCACCAGAAGACTGTTTTTTTTTTGCTCAAAATTATATGATGCAAGCGGAATTATCTAACAACCAATGAGCTAAGTATTTTTCTGTCGGTTGCAGATTTCGCCAACCATGCCAAATTTGTCTTTTCATGGCCAGCGTGAGTTGTCTACGGGTTTGCAATTGCAACAAAAGGTTCAAAAACAATCAGCCACCAGTAACTATTGCCTGACGCGTCGCCAGGTGGGGGCAAAAAGCACCGTCATTCCCCAATTTTGGACTGAAAATAGTCAAATGTTGAGCAAAAATTGTTACAACCACGTAAAATCAATGATTTAATCCACTGAGCTGTAGATAGCTACAATTTCGCCAAAGTTTCTGCGTTAGAGCTATAGGCGTACGAAGCAGGGGGGAGATTCGAACAAGATTTTAAAAATTTGGGCAAGTTTCTGAAACAGAGCCATCGCCCTGGAAAACTCCCCTACTCGTTTTCCTCAAAGTGGCGCAAAAATTCGGGCGAATTGACAATTTTGCCCCCCTTAAGCCCAAGGTTCCCGTATGCCTCTTGTTATAGCTGTGTACCATGATTTGTTAAGGCGCATCGCTGTGCGCAGTAATCGGGGAGATAACGAGGGGCGCAATGGGCACAATTCCCCGGGCGTCGAATCACTGTGAGGCGCCGAAACGTCCTAACAATGTCACAAAGTACTTCAGTGCAGTACACTTACTTCCGAAAGACCTCAGGTCCGAACATTGGGGCGCCAACTTGCTTCTTGCCGCGGGCGCCACCTGACCTCGTTACACCCCTAACAGTAATTCAATACTCCTCTGCGTTGTCCATTATATGAAATGAGGAGTTGCACAATTGCATAGTTACGTAAGTCATAATTCGTTGAGCTAACCGAGCACGTTGAATGCATTTTTTTCACATAGGCAAGTTGTTTGCAGACATACGTCTGTAGCTTTTTGCACGCTGCATTATGGTTCAATCAGAAGGGGCAAGGGGGGCGCGTTTACCCGGGCGTCGAATTACTCTGGGGGGATGAATGGTTGCGGGGGTGCCAAAAATCTCAACAATGCCATACGTACATTCTTCAATACAGTACATTTGCTTCCGGAAGACCTCAGGTTCGAAAACCGGAGAACCAAACTTGTTTCTTGCCCCGGACGCCATCTAACCTTGTTACGCTGCTGTCAATCAGGAGATTAGTTCCGTCAAGAAACCCATCCACTCACCTTCATGTTGCAAAACTACGATGCAGACAAACTGCGGACTCACGAATTGCACTACCAATAGCTCTGAAACTGGATTTTCGTTTTCATTTTGGAGGCTTGTAAAATCTTGACTCAGTAATAAGTTTTCCATATTGCATTCCTATTTTTACTGCTTCCTTTTCCTTTCAAAGCGGTCATCAGACATTAAAGAAATAAACTTGTAATAAAAAGTAGACCATTTTAATGCAGCACAGCAGCAAGTCGAGAACTGTGTTAAGCGAAAGCGACTGCGTTTGTGAAGGCTGTGTAAGCGCCCTGCAGAGCAGCGCTTACATTGAGAGCGCAAGGAGAAGCGCATACCCAGCCAAAGCATAACATCCTCGATAGTGATATCACTATCGGAAGCTTCCTTTGGCCGAATGTGTTGAGACGAAGTAAAATAAAAGCTGGGCGGTTCTCACGCGTCAAATAAATAACGAAACAGGGGAACCATTACAAAACGATAGCATTTTTCATGCTATTCAGTAAGAGGTTGGGTAAAGTCCGGCACGTAAATCCTGACGACGTTTAACTAAGCGACGAGCATTGTTCATTTTAGAATATTTTTTAAATCTGTTTCTACTTCCATGGGCATCAAGAATGGGCGCATTTATGGCAAATGGGTGGCATTCGAGGGGGCGACACAGAGGATTGGGGGGACAGCTGCCCAAACTGCCCCCCCTGGATATGCCACTGTTCACAATAATGAATCAGAATTCTTGAATTGCTTTCCAGATGAATTTGATTCTATTTGAATAAGACAGGGGATAGTGTTGTATAGTGTTATAATAGTGTGTGTAATAACCTAAAGTAATGCTGTATCAAACAATATGCAGCTTGCTGCGGAATACTGATCTATTGATATGGGATAAAGAAACCAAGCATGATGAATCAGGCTACATGGGGAAAATCAAGTTCAAAAGAAGAAAAAAAATTCAATCAACTCTGGCAAGGTATCCAACAATTGAAGGAAACAATGCACATTCAGAATGAAAAACTGGACAAGCTAAGTAATATCACACAAAATCTTGAGAACATGCTAAACGGAATACAAAAAAAGATGGTTGAATATGAAAATAAGTTGAATCAGCTTGAAAAAAAAGAACAACTACGCGATGAGATGGTTCAGAAAATAAATCTGCTTGTCTTCCAACTTGACAGACAAGAACAATACATAAGAAGAGAAAATATTCTTGTTAATGGAGCAGAAGAAAATAAAGAAGACAACGATGATGGGGAAAAGGTCTTGTTCAAAATAGCAGATGAGCTCGAAATCGATCTCGAAGATAATGAAATACAGAGAGTACATTGACTAGGACAAAAAAGAAGAAACAATGAGAATCCACGCCCAATCATTGCAAGATTTATGTCATACAAAAAAAGAAACGAAAGATTTGTGTCATACAAAAAAAGAAACTGCGATGCATGCTCAAATTCAAGCGACTTGCGTGTGGGATTGAAGACGTTACTCAATACAGTACAATATATACTTATTCTGATGGTGTGTGTTGAAGAACTTGGTGCACTCGGAACGACAAAACTGTATCACACCAAAGTAATCACGATGTTAACTCTCAAATACTTGGAGTTCACAAACTGAAAATTGGTTATTGCCACAGTCTCTTTTTGCTTTCGTTGAAAAACTTGACTGTGGGGTAGTATCATCACGTGCTATTTTTTTCCGAGCATCAAACCATATTTTGTACAGTAACTTTAACAAAAACTTGCAATAGGCTCAATAGGTTATGCACACAGCCAAATACGCTGAAGTCGAACCAAACTAAAAAAATGTCATATTGTCATATAGGCCTACGTGAAAACAAGAAACCGGAGCAACACATGCAGTGAAGTATTGAATCCAGTGCAGGATTTATTCCAAGCATTCAACTAACTTTTATGCAGCTTTACTAGCCACAGTGGCCTATATTTCTAAGCCCGAACAGCTGTAAGATTGTTATTGATGTTGACGTTTTTCAAACTAAAATGGAACCGATCGGTCAGGTCAAAAGCAGCCTGAGCTAAATCTTTCCTAATGCTGCTAGATTACCACAAACAAATCATCCAAAATCAACACAAAACATTCAGAATAGCAGTTGCTATCGGTGTGTGCGGACGGACGAGCTCTAGCGAACTTTCTCGATTGGCCACCACTCACGCCAAAGTAGCGAATAGCAGTAAAGTGGTGATAGCTCGCTACCACATCCGTTATTTTTTTCAAAAAAGAGTGGAGCTACCGCCAACGCTCCTGGAAAATTAACTCGCTACAGTAGCTCGCTATTTCAGTAGCTCGCTACTGCCCACCTCTGCTTTTATTTATATGAGGTGCGGCCAGTGCCAGATTAAGGTAGCGTGGGGCCTGTAGCATTTCAAGAGCGCGAGGCCCCAAGCAAAAAAAACATCTCAACACGTGATAAATCACAAAGTGTGCTGGTATAGTGGATTTAACTTTTCGCATTCTGACTTGCCGTTTCCTACTCGCTGTTGTATCCCGTACGTGAGATCTGTTTGTATCAACTTGTCATTCGCGTCAAGGGATTTTGTGTGTCCGCACATGACCTCGATTCGCATTCGTTTTTGTCCATCGGCGTGGACACCACGCTTTCAGAGAGTCGAGTTGTGTATCGCTAGCACACGGACCACGTTGGCTGTTTCTGCTCTCGCGCCATCGTAAAGCTTTTCTGCTACTGCTAATCAGAAGCCTTTTGTAAATAAAGATTTGTGCACCAGGAAATCTGTTAAACGAACTATCAAAGTGGTGAGAGCCAAACGCCTTGCTTTGGCTTGGCAACTTAAAATGTCAGGCAGTTTTAGTCGGGAGTTAGAACCAGGGGCGGAGCTAGGGGGATGCCAGAGGGGGCCACTGCCCCCAAAAAATTTTGCCTGGCCCCCCCAGTGGCTCCCCCAAAATTTTTCAGGTCCCTTTCTGAAAGTCCTACACAAACCATTGACAGCTCCCCTTGTTGCAAAACTGGCCTCTCCGGTGGCCGCCCCAAATGAAAATGTCTCGCTCCACCCCTAGTTAGAACAGTACTCATACAATGACTAGGCTGCCTCGTTGGTAGCGTTTGGGGAAACCAGCATCTCTGCATGCAACGACAGTCATTCCTCGCAAGCAACGTCTACGCTGGGCAACACCCCAAACCTCAACACTGGGTTCCTACACCAAAAGGAAACCTTACAGTGGTTCATCAGACCGGGACTACTACACTGGCAAGGCATCCATGTTTCTAGCTTTGCTCTCTGTATGCTCTATCTAGTGCCAGTGGCGTAGCCAGACCAAAAATTGGGGGGCAAAATGTTTGATTTTAGGCGAATAACACTATTTTGCTTGGAAAAACACCTCTCAAAGCACAAAATGATAAATTTTATAAAAATTTGGGGAACCATCGCCCCTTTGCCTCCCCTGGTTACGCCTATGTCCACTTCGCATCGTGACATGGCAATCTGAGTGTATCTTTCTGACTGCCAATGTTGCCAGATGGTTGTGACCTAAATCTGCTAAATAGTGTCACAAAAAACTGCTAGATTCTGCTAAAGACCTTGTCACAAATTTTCAGCTAAAATAAAAAAATGTTATTTTTAAGCTCACAGTACCTCGCTATGAGTGCATTATTGCAAACTTCGCAAAAGGTTTTTGTTGAATCAGCAGGATAGGCAGCAGGCATTGAGCCAACTTTTGCAGTAAGTTCTGAATCTTGCAACCACATATGTCGAAACTGTTGGCAGCTTCGGTTTATCAGGAAGCTTTTTTTACCAGACAGACAATACTACTTACTAGCGTAACTGATTCACTTGGAAGTATCGTGTCATGGGATAAAGACATATTCTACCAATGTTGCCTTTCAACCTAAAGCGCTCACTAATCACACAAGCAGTTAATTTAGGCGTCACCAGGCCATCTAATTAATTACTTGTTATCATGATACAATCATCTGCTTGAAGCAGCTTTATTGCATCATAATAAAAATTCCAGATAACTGCAGGCAGCTGGTTGTGCTTTGTCCTGGTGTTACCCAGTGGCGGTCTAAGGGGGGCCTGGGTGGGCCATGGCCCCCCAGATTTTTGGCTGGCCCCCTGCCAGTTTTGTGCTGAGTTTCACGTTCAAGTTCGTTTGATTGACATATACAGCAAATAACTTTCAGCCAGCAAAATTACGATTTGAAGACTTTCTGGCGACGGTTCTGATGGTAATCACAAGCCTATGTTGGGTTTGATATGGTTAATCATAGCAAATCAATCTTAATTACAACGGAAAATCACCATGCAGGAGAGACTTTTATGTTGGCCTCCACTTTCTTCCTTGGCCCCGCAGTGCCCCCCCCCAGTTTTTTCATTCTAGAATCGCCACTGGTGTTACCCAGTTAAAAACGTCATGAAGAAGATAAGTATATTTTTTGATGAAGAAAGTGTAAAGTTTTCATCTTGAAAAACTCTTAGAATAGGTTTTTGGTCAGGAATTTGTTACCTGCTAAACCTGCCAAACGGTTGGTAAAATCCTGTCAGAAAATTAGCTAACTGCTAGATTGGAAATTTTACAGCTAACCGTGAGAAAATCCTCCAAGATTTAGCAGCAAATTAGCAAAAGTGGCAACACTGCTGACCGCAATCTTATGCCTTTTTTTACGAAACTGTACAAAAAGAATCAAACAAGAATTTCTGAAAACAGACAGCGTTCAATTGAAAACCTTCGTTTACTACTTATGGCAAATTTACCAAAATGCTGACTTCTTGACTTCTTAGACTGAACAATTTTTTGTATATAATGTAATAAATAAGATTTATTACAGAAGACCCTGGGACCCCAAAAGCGCGGGACCCGTAGCAATTGCTACATTTGCTACAATTGTTAATCCGGCACTGGGTGCGGCCCCAATGAGTTCGAGTTCAATTTATCATATAGGCCTACTGCCAAGTGCCAACCTACACAGAACACATTTAAAAATATTCATTCTATCTCTTTGTGACATCACCATCGAGTTTGGTTCGCATCGTGTCAATTGATTTTCTTGCCTTGCGTTTGTTTTGCTTCAATATACGCCAACACGACCGCCAAATCTGATATTTTAAATTACATGAGGACGGCCGCAAATTTCATCATCGATGGCCGCAGGTTGTGCACCGTTGGTGTAGAATATTTGATAATGCACGATGTGCTCGACAGGCTTTCTGTTGGTTTTGGTGTCGATACTGAAAAAAGTGAAAAGTTTATCTTGATATTTTGCTTTGAAAACTGCTAAGTGTGGATATGTTTTTATGAGGTTGCTTAAAACCATGACAAGGAGTACAGATCATCATGAAGCAAGCCATTTGTGTTGTTACTGCCATATAAACATTGAGATTGGTCTCTGAGATGAGCATTTGCTAGATAGGCCGGACTATGACGATATTTTGTAAATTTGAATTGGATCCGGAGTGTAACTTGTTTCATAAATTTAAGAACAGGAATCAGGACCCGATTTGGACTGATTTAATGGAAAACTTATGCGTAATTTTGTTATTAAATTAATGTTTTTGATTGCAGACTCGTGGCCCATCATATCACAGACGAAATCCTATAACACAAGAGCACAAATATCATAAAGGTGTGTTTTTTAATTTTTTGGATTTGGATTTAAAATATTTTAAACTTTTTTGGACTAAGGTTGGACTTGGATAGAATTTTTATAATTCAGGACTGGATCTGTATCGCAAAATATGACAGTCCGCTCATCTCTGGTAGATTTCAGTTGCAGATCAGCAAATAGGTCTCAGTCTTTTGAAAATATTTCGATACCGGTATTGAAGTTTCAATTGAGCCCCGTAGGATTCAGCCCCGGTTGATTACTATGATTTTCAGCTAAACTTTTTTTGTTCGATACATATCGTTTTAGTTTTTTTCCTTTCAAAATCGTTTTTGTTTTTAGTTAGAAACACTGATGGAAAAAATTTTACTCCGTCATACCACGCCGTTTACGTCAAGTCACGCTTCAGCAAGTGTCGCTCTCTCTTTCGTTGCCGGTCAAAATGGTGGGTGATGTTGACGATTACAATCCACAATCATCGCTGTTTGTTTAAAATGCTCTGTGTCAATTTGTTGGAATTTGCCTTTTGATTTGTTGTTTAAGATATCTTGTTCAATTTGGATAGATTTTTTCTTTGTCGTTGAGTTTTTTGCTTTGATTAAAGTTGAGTTACGCTCTTCTGTTCAGGCGCGCGGTCCGAAAAAACATTTGAAGCGGCTAAACGCCCCAAAACATTGGATGCTTGACAAGCTGACCGGTGTTTTTGTAAGTTACTATTTCTTACTACTTTTTAAGTGATTTGTAGTAGCGAGTGTAGTATGTTGCACTGCACAGTAGTGCACTTAACTGTATATTTTTGAATGGTACTGTAGACCCAGCCCGTCCCATGATGCATTTTGTTTGTGATGTCTAGTCTAGTGTACTAGGTTTTAGCGCATTAGCCTATGTTGCTGCAGTGATAGTAAGTTAAAGGTATGAATCAGGTGTATGAAATGATATGCAATAATATTGTAGTGGTTTGTGTGACAGTGTGTTCAACATCATACAGTAAATACCTAACCAAGTCAAGTGGGTAGGTTGATTAATAAGGAAAAACTTAATTTTAGCATGTATTGTACTAACTAGAAGCTTTTTTACCAAGTTGGCAAAGACTTCGTGATTGTTGTTAGTACACCATAATTATCAAAACCGTATGCGTTTATCTTTATAATTATTTAGGCAATGGCTGCAGAACCCCCTGTGGATCATAAATTTGAAACCTAAGTTACCTACCTCCTCAACGTGACAGTAAAGCACCAGGAGAATGCAGTAGGCTTGGTAGAAACATAGTAAACGCAAAAGATAAACCTGTAACCAAACCCTAACCTAATGTTAAAGCCAACCTAAACACTACCCCTAAAGCAAAAGTTCAGAAGGTTTTGCAAAAAGTAAAGAAAAACTGGTCCCACAAATTGAAATGTGCAAGCAGTCACTATTATGAAAACGCAAGGTGCTAAGATAGAGGCGAACCCACAACCATTGGCATGGCAGACTTAAGTGAGACATCTGTTATGAAACCAGATCGACACCATCTAACTGACAAACTAACCACTTCGTTTGAACCGTGTCATTCGAGGTGGTATGGTGGAATAAGTTTAGAAATAAAAAGATCCATTCCATGGGTGCTTCCGTAGCCATTTCCAATTATTTATTAGACAGTTGTTGATGATATTCGTGCATAGCATAGTATTAGTACATGATGAACCTGTGTGTTATGCAGCATGGTTGTGCACGCTTGAGTGTAACTTTGACCTCATTTTTACCTGCTGATGTTTGATGTGGTTTTATGCTGAAAAGTTATTTCAAAAACTACAGAAGACCCCTTTTTCCAGGCTAGATGCGTCACTACCTCTAAACCTTAAAATTAAAACCTAAACCTGAACCCCCAAACCTAAAGTAGTAAACCTTAAACATAAACCTAATCCCTAAATCTAAACTTATAACCTGAATCATCCCTTATACCCTAAATGTAAAGTTCTAAACCAAGCCTGCACAACATGCGGGCCACATGTGGCCCGCGAGATCTTTCTTGCAGCCTGTGAAAGCTTTCTCAGGTTTTTGCACTTCAGATAATTAATTGTCCTTTCGGCTTTCAGAAATTTTTCCACACTACAATGAAATATAGACTTTTGTAACCCACGGCAAATTTTATTGATGAATTTGGCCCTTCGAAGTTTGAGTTCAAGAGTTTTGCAGGCCTGCCGTAAAATCTAACCATAAACCTAAACTGTATATCTGAAGAGAAAAGTTTGGAAACTTTTGAAATAGCAAAGAAAAACCGGTCCCAGGATTGAAACATGCAACTACCACAACCAAAACAAAAGTCACTGACGTGAGAGTTGAACCGAAAACCATTGGCACAGCAGACATAACAGCTACTGCTACGCTACCAGGATGCTTGAGTGACAAACTCAACGTTTTATTCTAACTGCATCATGCAATATGGATTTGTAGCCACTTCCTAATTTATTCCTTGTCTAGGCCTAATTTCAGCCAACACTGGTCTCACACCAAGATTATTCCATTCTTGATAACAAGCTTCAGTGGCACCCAAATTTGGGTGAAAATATCAAAAATTAAACCATCACAACTTTTTAGCATTATATGATTAGGGAAAGTTTATATGAAAGTGCAATGATATTTCTTTTCTGTTGTATCTTTACCTTTATTTATTGTGTAACGTGATATTTTTCCATTCCGGTTACGTCACCTATAAATTGTTTCATATAAACATTAATGCATAAAAGTTGTGCTGTAGCTATTAAGGAAAGTGTTCATAACTAGCTAGATAAATTATTGCAGCATATCTTGAAAGACAACCAAAAAGCATGCAAAGCTGCATCTAATTTTATATCTAATCTCACACTACAACCTGTAATTGTTTTTTGGGATGTTGCCAAACTCATTGTTTCTCATTTTATCTGACACCATCAAAAACCTTATCTACCCTGCTTGTGCCATGCTCCATAAGTGACAGCAAAAAAAGGTTTTTCATTGAAGTAAAGTTTCTGAGAATGAGTTTGCTCAACTTCCCTTTCCTGAAATGACAGCAGAATGCAAATGCTTGCCTGAGTATCAGCAATAGTGTGCCATGGGAAAGATGATTTTTGTTTTGTGCAAATTTTTAGTGAATAATTCTGCAATTTGACCTTTTTAGTTACGGCATGTCAAAGTTAATGGCATAATGGCCACATCTTTCATCGTTAGTCAAAAAATTGTTTGCAGTTAGTCATGTTAATGTCACATATGGGACAAAAATCTCTGAAACATGAAAGCATAAATGCAGTCTAATGTGTGATTGTGCATTTTCAGTCTTTGTCAAACAATTATGCGGAAGCAATGTGATGTTTTTATGTATAGTCCTATTAAACGGAACTTGTAACATTTTCATACAAAAGCATTGGTGTACAACAGTCAAAAGCACTAAGTTTTCTGTATGCTTTCCAGGAATCAGCCAACTGCACTTAATCTTTTTGCGATGATTCCAACTTACACATACCTATATTCAAGTTTGTTATCTCCACAATTAGGTAAACAAGGAATCTACTTGCAAATTTTTACAAGGAAAGCAATTTCACAAAAAATATGGATCCTTAGTCCTTCAAATAAAATGTTCTATTTGTACAACCAGATATGTGATGAATCTTTACTTCTGGTCCGTGTTTTTGAGCTCACTGATAAGTATTGAAGTTCTGATATCTGGATTTTCACCTTCAAACAGAATAACATATTCCATTTGAATAAGAACTGACAATGCGTCATTTTACATGTATTTAATTTCTTATTAAAAACTTGCCGATAGTTTCCTTGCTTACCCTCATTGTGGAGAGTATGTGCTTAGGTATTGGTGAAGTTACAATTTCTCAATTTTTTGCAAGACTTTTTCCTCTACTTCACTATGTGTGAAACTCACATATGAATGATTTTGTGTAAGGCACAATTGTTATCAATGGCAAAATAGAATTGTATGTGTAGCGTAATGTTCTATTGGTAAAGCATCTTCTTAAGACACTACGATTAAGTGGAAAATACTGTTCAATGGAAAAAGCCTAAATAAAGCTAAATGGGTCATCCCCAAGATTAACTCAGTCATAGGTTCAGCATTATGTTTAACACCTTGGCGTCCAGGTTAATTCAAGCGGTTTGCAAAAAAATCAGCTGGATTGCACGTGGCTTTGCGTGGGAATATCTCCGCTTCTTTACAGGTTACGGACCTGGTCAAAGTGTCAAAAGACGTGGCAAGTCTTGTAGTTTGCACTCGAAAAAAATTTTTTGGTTGGGGGGCGTTTTTTTTATGAGTAATGTCAGAAGTGGAGGACTTTTTGGCCAACTTCACCTGACCCTGGGCGCCAACCATTAGATGGTAGTATTTCGTTGAAGTTTTTATTGGAAACTAGGCTATAATCTGAGTCTTTCGATACTTCAGATGACCTGCTAGGGTTTTGGGTTCAAAAGTTATGATCTAAGTTAATAAAAAGTTTTGACTAATTAGTTAACACTTTGAGAGCCAGCGTACGATATATTCGTATTTGGATTTCAGCCTAAAAAACAGCAGTTTTTGGTTGACTTACAAATGCCCTAGTTCCTCTGCCGATTGTGTTAGAGAGCTGTTCAAGGGCTCAAACGGATCGGTCAGTCTAGTAGATTGCACTCAAAAAGATTTTTGGTTAGGGGGTGCAGATTTTTTGTGAGTGACGTCATATGTGAAGTAGTTTTAGGGCCATTTTGGCTCATGTTGCCTGGCCTAGGTCCCAACCGCTAGGCCAAAGTGTTTCGCTGAAGTTCTCATTGGAAACTAGGCTCGAGTCTAAGTCTGTTGAGCATTTGATCGACTTTCTAGCGTTTCTGGTTCAAAGGTTATGATCTAAAATAAACAAATGAATTAATTAGCTAATTAGTCATATATTTTCACTAACTTACATCATAATTTTTGAACCCGAAACCCTAGCAGGTCATCCAAAGTATCAAAAGACTCGGATTGTAGCCTAGTTTCCAGTAAAAACTTCAGCGAAATACTACCACCTAAAGCTTGGCACCCAGGGCCAGGCAAAGTGGGCCAAGGTGGCCTAAAAGTCCTCCACTTATGATGTCATTTACAAAAAACCTACGCCTCCCAAGCAAAAAAAATTTTTTCGAATGCAGACTAGAAGACTTGCTGCGTCGACACTTCAACCAGGTCCGTAACCTGTACAGGGGCGGAGATATTCCTGCGCAAAGCCACGTGTGTTTAGGTGTTTTTTTATTCCGAAAATCCCCAAAAGCAGCCGGATGCCAAAGTGTTAATTGGATAATTCATTAACACTTTGAGAGCCGGCTGGTTTTGGGGATTTTCGAAAAAAAAAATACCTAAATGCACGTGGCTTTGCGCATGAATATCTCCGCTCCTGTTCGCTCTAGCGACTCGGCGAAAGTCTCAAAACACCAACAGTCTAGTAGATTGCACTCGAAAAAAATTTTTTTCTTCGGGGGTGCGGGTTGGCTGTGTGTGACGTCATAAGTGGAGGACTTTTAGGCTACCTTGGCCCACTTTGCCTGGCCCTGGGTGCCAACCGTTAGGTGGTAGTATTTCGCTGAAGTTTTTACTGGAAACTAGGCTACAATCCGAGTCTTTTGATACTTTGGATGACCTGCTGAGGTTTCGGGTTCAAAAGTTGTGATGTTAGTTAGTAAAAATATTAGACTAAGTAGCTAATTAATTAATTTGTTTATTTTAGATCATAACTTTTGAACCAGAAACGCTAGAAAGTCGATCAAAGGCTCAAAAGACTTGGACTCGAGTCTAGATTCCAATGAAAACTTCAGCGAAAGACTTTGGTCTAGCGGTTGGGCCCTAGGCCAAGCAACACGAGCCAAAATGACCCCAAAACTACTTATGATGTCAGTCACAAAAAATCTGCAACCGTCAACCAAAAAATTTTTTTTCGAATTCAGACGAGAAGGCTGGCCGATTCGCGTGAGCCCGTGAACAGCTCACTAGGGCAATTGGCGGAGGAGCTAGGGTGTTGGTAAGGCAACTGACAACTGCTGGTTTTAGGCCGATTTCAAAGTATGAATATATCGTATCCCATCTCTCAAAGTGTTAAGAGTGATGTGATGTTTTTTTTGTTATTTGTGCATTAAGTCTTACCTAAAATGACAACAGTTTTGTATGAAATCTACCCAGCTAGAGTTCTCTATAAAAAAAACTTGCAGGCTCCGAGACCATCGACTGGACCACACAAGCTAAGAGAATGTCTTCCTCTCTGTATCTTTCTTCGCAACCGGCTACATTATGCTTTGACATTTGCTGAAACCAAGCGAATTCTCATGCAGCGCATGATAAAAGTTGATGGAAAAGTCAGAACAGATCCTACTTACCCTGCCGGCTTCATGGGTATGGATTGTGAGCTATTGATCCTGTGATTTATAGGTTATACTAAATTTCCACAGATTTTTTAACTCACATGTGGAACCATTGTTGTACAACCAGATATGTGATGAACCTTTACTTCTGGTCCGTGTTTTTGATCTCACTCTGATAAGTATTGAAGTTCTGATATCTGGATTTTCACCTTCCCATGCAAGACTAGTTTGCGAAGTTAGATTTGTTTTTTTTGTGTAACAAAGCGTTCCAAGCATTGTAAGGGCTTCCTGCATATAAAATTAGTTCTGATGTAAATTCAATTCCTGCTGCTGGTGTTGTTTTAATTTTTGGTTTTACTGTCAGGTGACAATCAACCATGTGACACATGTCTTCAAAAAGAGTTAAATTTTATCAAAGTCTTCCATATTTCAGGTTGCTCAGTTATTATTTTACATAGCAGTTGGCTGCACATTCCAGAAGAAGCAAATGTATGACAACACTAAGTTCAAATTGGCTTAGTTTGTGATTCAGATGACAATCCTGATGCATAGGTGTATGCCATTGCTCGTAAAGTTAAATGCTCTGTAGTGTAATGTTAGATAATGTATTCACCACAAATGGAAAACAATGTGGCCACTACTTTGCCCTAGTGTCCCCAGCAAAACTCTACTATAAGGCCATAATGATTCAGTATTTGAAACAAGCCCATATAAGGCCATGTTGTGATTTACTTGAAGATAAATTCAATTAGCTTAACACCTTGATGGCCGGTCGATGATGTATTCGTACCTGGAAATCGGCCTAAAACCAGCAGTGTTAGGTTGCCTTACCAATGCCATAGCTCCTCCACCGATTGCGCTAGAGAGCTGTTCAAACCTTCAAAAGATTTGGCAAGTCGTCTAGTCAGCACTCGAAAAAAATTCTTGGTTGGAGCTTGCAGATTTTTTTGTGAGTGACGTCATAAGTGAAGTAGTTTCTAGGTCATTTTGGCTCACGTTACCTGGCCTAGGGCCTAGTCGCTAGGCTGAAGTTTTCCTTGGAAACTAGGCTCGAGTCCAAGTATTTTGAGACTTAGACTTTCTAGAGTTTCCAGTTCTAAATTTATGCTCTAAAATACACAAATTGATTAACTCTTTGGCATCTGACTGCTTTCAGGGATTTTCGGGAAAGAAAACGCCTAAACGCATGTGGCTTTGTGCGGGAATTTCTCTGGTCTGGTATGCTCTACAGACCTGGTAAAAGTCTCAAAAGACGCGACAATATCTTGTCTGCACTCGAAAAAAAATTTTTTGCTTGGGGGCGCGGGTGTTTTGTGAGTGACTTCAAAAGTGGAGGACTTTTAGGCCACCTTGGCCCACTTTGCCTGGCCCTGGGTGCCAACTGTTAGGCGGTAGTATTTTGCTGAAATTTTTACTGGAAACTAGGCTACAATCCGAGTCTTTTGATACTTTGGATGACCTGCTGGGGTTTCGGATTCAAAAGTTGTGATGTAAGTTAGTAAAAATATATGATTAATTAGATAATTAATTAATTTGTTTATTTTCGATCATAACTTTTGAACCAGAAACGCTAGAAAGTTGATCAAAGGCTCAAAAGACTCGGACTCAAGCCTAGTTTCCAATGAAAACTTCAGTGAAACACTTTGGCCTAGCGGTTGGGACCTAGGCCAGGCAACATGAGCCAATATGACCCCAAAACTGCTTCACTTGTGACATCAGCCACAAAAAATCCGCTCCCTCCAACCAAAATTTTTTTCGAGTGCAATATACTAGACTGACCGATCCGTTTGAGCCCTTGAACAGCTCTCTAGTACAATCGACGGAGGAGCTGGGGCGTTCTTAGTCAACCGAAAACTGCTGTTGTTTAGGCCGAAATCGAAGTACGAATATATCGTACGCTGGCTCTCAAAGTTTTAATAAACTAATTAGTGAAATATTTTTATTGCTTTAGATCCATAACTTTTGAACCTGAAACCCCAAAAGCTCATCCAAAGTATCGAAAGACTTGCATTGCAGCCAAGTTTCCAATAAAAACTTCAGCGAAATACTACCATCTGATGGTTTGGGCTAGGTGCAGTGGGCCAAGGTGGCCTGAAAGTCCTCCACTTGTGACGTCAATCAGAAAAAATCCGCTCCCTACAACCAAAAAATTTTTATTCGGACTAGAAGAAATTTTTATTCGGACTAGAAGACTTGAAAAAAAAAATTTTTATTCGGACTAGAAGACTTGAAAATAAAAAATTTTTATTCGGACTAGAAGACTTGAAAAAAAAAATTTTTATTCGGACTAGAAGACTTGAAACAAAAAATTTTTATTCGGACTAGAAGACTTGAAAAAAAAAAATTTTATTCGGAAGACTTGCTGCCTCTTTTGAGCCTTTGAACAGCTCTCTGGGTTTCGGCACCACGTGCGTGCAAAGTCATGTGCGATCCAGTTGTTCTGGTGCAAAAATCCTCAAATGGCCAGATGCGAAAATGTTAATGAAATCAGTAAGTCAAACTGACTGAAAAAGTTCAAACTAAATTATACTTGGGCTGAAATACCTGAAAATGTGATGCAACTACAGCTTGACCAATAAGGTTTTTTTGGACCGATGTTTACACTACGAAGAGAAACTAAACTCTTCGCAATTGAAAAGCTAAACTATATTGCATTTTAAACAAAATCTTAAATACAAAATTCCCCCTGGTTGAGAACCCTTGATTTAAGTTGTAAGCATTTTTTATTCTCTAACATTGTAGTTCTGAAATACAGTTCTACTGAAAGCTGTAACTGCAACATGCAGTGCACTTTTTTCAAACTGTGTTCCCTGTGGAGTATGTCATTAATGAAAATGTGCAACTCTACTTCGATAGATATTATCTCCATTGAGAAAACTGGGGAAAACTTCAGACTGATCTTCGATGTCAAGGGACGTTTTGCTGTCCACAGAATTACTACAGAAGAGGCCAAGGTCTGTATGGATGTATTGCAAGTTACCTGTATTACTGTGGGCTCAAATGCCGTAGCTAATAAAATCCTTAAATAAGTTTTTAAGAAACTCACAAAATTTGGCTGCTGTGCTGGCAGCAATTATTTCACTTTGAAATAACTGTTTATGGTCATTATTTGTGCTTGACATATTTCTGGTAGATTATTATTCACTTCACTATTGTGGTCTCTATCAATATCCACTTCCTAGCTTCTTAAAGTTGGGCATGTAAGGTTGTTGATAAGGAGGCATTCATGAATTGTGGTGCAATTGGTATTGCGCCTCAACATTTATTGAAAAAATGTGGTCTTGAGTTGATAGCCCAAATGTATTATTTTTCAATTATCAAAATAGGAACAGTTTATTGAGAAACTAGTTTACCAACAATTTCTTGAACTACGATGCTGGCTGAGGTACACTTCAAGTACCAAAAAGTGGTAATCGGTGGAATTCTGAGAAAAATCTCACTTAGCTGTGACTCCAAGCAGGCAGCTTCAAAACATTACCGTTTGCTTTCAGTACAAGCTTTGCAAAGTGAAGAAGTTGGGCACTGGACCGAAAGGCATTCCTTACCTAACTACCCATGATGCCAGGACCATCAGATATCCTAATCCTGATGCCAAAGTCAATGATACAGTGGTTGTCGACATCTCTACTGGAAAGATAACATCGTTTGTCCGATTTGACAGTGGTTAGTATCATGAAGCGACTGCTTGAAGTTTTTCCCTCGGATTTCACTGTTGTGTTTTTGACATTTTTCTGCAACATGCCTATACCTGACGCAGTTGAATTTGCATGTTACTACTCAAAAGAACATGCTAGTCCCTGTTTTTATGTTTGGAAATTATATGTTCGTGCATACCCCAAGTTCTTGTGAGTGTATCTGCTGTTGTGTAAGTGAGTTATTATTAGTACCACTTCACAACCCAACTGATCGAGCAGTCATATTAGAAGTTGTAACCCTAGCCTGCTACTGATTTCAGTTAAAACATTGGTTGCAATAAGCAACTCGTTGGCGACTGAACTTGTTCAGACAAATGATGAACCTCCACTTCTGGTCCGTGTTTTTGATTGGACAGTGACAACAAAGGAAGTTCTGACGTCTGCTTCAAGTGTCACTCTGTTTAGCCTTTCGTGCATTGCGTCTTGGCGCATAGCATGGCGGCTTTCTTGCTAAGTCCTTCGGCTATACCAGGGCACGTGGCCAGTAGCTCCTTGATTTGCATTAAGTCATTTTGTGTCCGCTGAGGTTTGCAGTCCAAAGCTTTGGTGTTTGAAGAGTGTTTCATATATGAAGTGTTGATAAATCGCACAATTCGCTGATGGTTGGCAGAGAAATCTTCAAAGGAATAGAACAAATTTAAGCCAGGTGTGTAAGCGCGGCGAGGAGTCCGCACCATTGTGAACACTATTTGAGACTGCAATGCATCGTAGACTTGCATGCTCTACGCGTCGGTGGCCACTGACACAGAACCGTCACCAGAAAGTCTTCAATAAGGGTGCTTTACGTTTGTGCAGGGGGACTTGACATTCCAAAATTTGACAAAATTCCACTGATTTGTAGTGTTTCATATTTCAATTTTGGGGGCAAAGCCCCCCGTGGCGACGGGACTGCGTTGGCAATTTGTTCAATCGATTGTCCAATTTTCAAACATAATTGAAATGAACTTCGAAATATTTCGTTAATACGAGTTAACTGTGAAAGTCACAACCCGCCCCGATTGTGCGTAAGCCCCGGGAATGAACCGACTCGCCTGTAAACGATGTTTCGTCCGCTGATTTTGGTTAGTTTGTGCAAAAAGGTGCTCCATGTGTCGAGGGTTCAACAACGTTGTCGGAGTGTGAACGTTTGGTCGACTGGAAAGTGTGATCTGGTGGTGGTTCGTTTATGAGCGAACAACCGAACCGGCGTCCTGTTCGCCACAGCTCCATCAGTCCGAGTAACAAAAAACGCTTGTTTCGTCACAGGTCAGATCTGCATGATCACTGGAGGCCACAATTTGGGCCGAGTAGGCATCATCATGCACAGAGAAAGGCACCCTGGGTCGTTTGACATCGTCCACGTGAAAGACAGCCAGGGCCACACGTTCGCCACACGGCTTTCGAACGTCTTCGTGATCGGACAGGTATGATCGTGCGCAGGACGTTATGCGGCGATGTTCGAAGCAAATTGTGACGTCAGGAAAGTTGAGCGGGACCAACCAGTAACAGCTACTCGCTACTTTCTCGTCAGCCGTGGTGAACCAACGAGTTGAGCTGAACTGTGGAAATTCGAAAAAACTGAGTACAAGTGCTGCACATGCGGTTCGATGTTTTTCCTGCGAAAAATTTGAAAAGTAATAAATAATAGCTGATTGGCTAAAACACGTTAAATATCATTTTGAGCAAAACCCACCTGATGAAGTGGCCTGAATCGAAGCAGTGCCGTTAAATATTACCAGCGTTGTGAAAACTCGCCTTGAAGCTAAAAAGCTTATCCTGCGTTTTGAGAATTAAGGTAAGAGCGGTAGCGGCGAAGTTTTCAAAGTAGCGGTCGCCCACCTGTGGTTGTAGGTATTAGGCTCAAACCCTTTATCTGGGCTTTTTTCGTTGAGACATTTCGGTCATTTGTTCGAATTTTCGTTTTCCGATATGTTATTATCGCTGAAAAAAGGCATAAGGACTCAAATGTTCGCTCAAGAGAAAATTCGCTCAATGGCCGAAAAAGAACAGCGCCAGATGATGACGTGCTAATCGCCCATCGTCTGCGCTTGTCAACAGTAATCGCGAGTCTAAAGTGCAGGGCCGTAACTAGGGTGGTACTTCGCCTGTTTTTTTCATTTTTCGCTTAAACATTTCGGTCCTTTGTCTCACAGTTGTATTAAAGCTCACCATAAAAGTGTTTTTTAGCCTATATTTGCAGACATTTTGACCGAAATGACTTGATTTTTTTCGGTCATTTCAAAAACGTTTCGCTCTGTGACCGAACAAAACAGCTTCGCCCCTCTGAAAAATTGTGTTGGAAATAGTTCAAAAAATTTGGGCCCCTCTCCGAAAACTCTTGGCCTCCCCAGGTGTCCCAAGCTGGTTACGGGCCTTCACGGACCTACAGCCACCAGTCTTCCCGTTTTTCGTGGGATTCGTCGTCTTTGTGACTCGCCGTCGTCGGATTGCGCGGTGGTGTTCCTCGACTGGCAATCACTGTTGGAGCTTTAGTCCAAAGTTGCAATTTCCTTTTCATCAGTGACCTCTCTTGACTGTCAAGTGTGCCACGTTTGCGCTGTGCTTCTTGTGAAATAATATTAGTCTGGCTGTGGACGAACAAGGGCGGAGCTAGGGGGGCCACTTCACCCCCAAAATTTTGCCTGGCCCCCCAAAATTTTTCGCGTGACGTCATGCCACTACATTGAAGTCCTACACAGACCATTGACAGCTCCCCTTGTTGCAAATCTGGCCCCTCCAGTGTCCCCCCCAAATTAGGTCTCTTTCTGAAAAGTCCTACACAGACCATTGGCAGTTCCCCTTGTTGCAAATCTGGCCCCTCCAGTGTCCCCCCCAAATTAGGTCTCTTTCTGAAAAGTCCTACACAGACCATTGGCAGCTCCCCTTGTTGCAAATCTGACCCCTCCAGTGGCCCCCCCAAATGAAAATGTCTGGCTCCGCCCCGGTGGACGAACATACAGGTTTGGTAATGGTCAAGATATTAACTGACACATTTCATATTTTATAACGAAAAAACTGCAAACTGCCCCTTCATCCACCTCCTCATCACCTGGTTTCTGTCCACGTCGCGCAAATGATGAATTTACTTCGGTCCGTGTTTTTGATGAGACATGATAACCACTGAAGTTCTGATGTTTGACGTGGGCCGCCGCCGCAACGCGACGGAGATTCCTTCAGTTTTTGACCTTCGCGATCAACTGCTTCGGTAAAAATGCGCGCTTACGCAGACAAACGCGCATCTGCACGTGATTCGCCGCACTCGCCGATGAATCAATGACGCTGGTAGCGTAGAACGGAGCCGGTTGCTACCCGCAACATCTTCAACCTGTAAAACTCGATCCCGTAACTCCGTAACATCAACTGAGACTTCGACGTTGTCCAGACGCCAGACATCAATGTCGCTGACCACGCAAAAACGTTTAAAAACAAGGGAAAAACCCCAAGTGGGACACAACCCTTCCGAAACAAGAAGTGAAGAAGTGCCGTTGACAGCGTCTTCTGTTGGCAAGTTGCTTCGAGCTTGCTGTGCAGCTCAAAGCAGCAACCTTCCGAAAGGAAGTTCGTATACCTGGTGTTTGTTAACAGTAACAAGATTGTTTGGTCGCACAATGACTCAGCAGGAGCAGTTCCGTGGGTTGTCCCAACAGCCGCCTTGCGAAATATCCCAAATACATTTCTATGCTTCTGACGTTTCCACCAAAAAAGATCCTTCTCGTTTCAGGGAAACAAGCCGATGATTTCACTCCCACGAGGCAAAGGCATCAAGCTGAGCATCGCTGAAGAACGGGACAGACGGCTTGCTGCCAAGTGAAGCAAATAACGCCCCGTTGGCTTTGTCCAATAATAAAAATCTGAAACGCAACTACCGTTTGAACTGACTTGACTTTGATGAGCGATTACACGCAAATTAGCCGTCCCATTCAGGCAACTCAGGTCGTACGTGCTCGTGCACACAGTGACCAGGATCGTCGCCAGCGGGGGCGGTGGTACACATCCCCCCCATTTAAAATATATTTTCATGTTTGGCTCCCCAGTTGCTGCATACATAATATATTTATTGAAAAAGTGGCCATCCCGTGTGGTTTTGGCCCCCCCACCTACTGCGAAATCCTGGCGACGTGTCCGGCAGTGATATACAAGAATGTTAAGTCGTTACCGTATCTTCAGAGTGGCAGCAGCATAGCGAGAAGCCAAACGTTACTTGCAGCTGCCTTAACGAGGTCGTTAGCTTCAGTGTTTGAGTAGTATAGCTCAAAGTAGTGATAGTTTTGAACTAGTACTTCACACACCTATCTTTCGGCGAAATGAAATAAAGAGCCAAAAAATTGAAACTGTCAGCACAAACAATCAGCATTTGCGCATTTTAACACTTGATTATCCATCTGTCGACACACTCTTGCCTTAAAGTAGGTCTGTCTCAAATTCGTAAACACTGACCATATACACTTTATTTCGACGATTCGTAACGTTTTGTGGAGCTGACCAACGCAATACCAGGTCTCGCACGCCGCTGTCAGTGGGTGAGTTGTAAAGGAACGAGTAAAAAAACATTCCCGCACGAGCAAAGAGCACAAGAATTTATTTCCTCAAACCTACGTTGCGAGTAGCGATCAGTATTTGGGTTACACAGTGGCGTAGCAAGGGGGCGGGCGACACTGCGGATTAAAAATTAATTTTTGAAAGGAGTTTAAACCTTTCTTAAATCTTTATTAATCTAACTTTTTTCAGTTTGTGTTTAAAATCCCTAGATTGGTAGGCTAACCTAAAAAAAATACATGTGGCTGGGAAGTGATACAATTCTTGAAATGTTTAGTCAAAAGTCTGGGTAAAATCCAATGCACTGAAGAGCCCGAGTGTTTGTCTCGAAATCGGGGCTTTTTTAACACGCTTGGTGGCAATTGTGCTCCGGTCCATACACCTTCCTCCCTAGACAAAGATATTTCCGCCACCCAATCAAAAGTCTTGAAAAAAGGAAAGAGATGACATTCGAAAGCAGACTAGCCAACATTTGGGACCCGGTAGTCCTCTTATACTGCCTCTCCTCAAATTCTGATTGAAAAGACTGGGTGAAATCACGGTAAATAGTCAAGGCTTGCTTAATCCTTTTTCTCTTATCGGTGGTTCTTCAGTAACGCCCCAACGGTACATCATACATCACCTGATACCTCGGCGTTGACGACGATTATTTCGCTAGGGCGACGACGGTACAAAGGTGAAGTGTCCGCTTCTCAGTTGGAAGGGTGTTGATCCACGGCTTGGGTGTTGATCCACGGCTTGGGTGTTGATCCACGGCTGCTGATTGAATTGCCGGATCGCTCTCCGGACAAGAGCGTCCACCACTGCCTTGGTAAAAAGCATATTTCCGGCGTTGGCCTGCCCCTAACTGCCGTCACCAAAATTATAAAACAACATTTCTTGGCACCTCTCATACTATTCTTGATGTTCAGTGGGATATTGTCAATAAGTACAAATAGCTGCAGCCTGGTGATGAAGTGGGCTTATCAATATTAAATTTTGGCGGTTGAAGTGAAGAACTATGCAAAGGGAACGTTGTTCACTTTCAGCATCAGTGTAACTGCTGTTTTTCTGCATGACGTAATGATGTCGGAAAATGACGTTCTTGAAGCGGAGCAGTGAAGCTGGTGTGTTTGCGTGGGTGACTCTGAGCTCAGATTGTCGGTTTGAGCTCCAAGTAGCCTGCAATGAATCAGAGCCAGTAGATAGGCAGTGTGAGTTTCGTAAGTCTCCGTTGTTCGACGGTATACTGAACATTTGCAGCCGTAGAAAAATTCATTTAAACAAGAAAAACTTAAAAAGGTGTTTCTCTCAATTTGAGGCAATAACCTTTGTCTGAAAACATAACGCAAGGGTAAACGATATTTTTAGATATGATTTTGCTGAGGGCTTTTGTTGAAACGGGTGTTGAGCGAAACAGTTGTACAACTGTACTGCATAGAGTTGTTCAACACAATTACCGTCGTACGTAGGCCGTTGTAATCACTGTTGAGTATTAAAAAGGCTTATGTCCCACCTGGCATGGTTTGGTAATACAGTTTTCGATATAGACGTTTGTTGGCCACTAGTCCCGTTGCCGCGGTGACTTGGTGGGCTTAGCCCCACCAAACAAAGCTCCAAGCTTCTCCAAATTAAAATGTGAAACAATATATATCAGTGGATTTTTTGTCAAATTTTAAAATTTCAAGCCCCCCTGTGCACAAACGTAAAGTCCCCCAATCGAAGACCATCTGGCGATGGTTCTGTTAGTAACGAACACACGGAAGGAATAACACTGTGCACATGTAATTGGAAGAAGCCCAACAGCTAGACCAAGTGCAGAGGTCACATTGAAGGCTGCAAGTCAAACGTTTCTCAACCAGAGCCATTTTAAGCCTTTTTGACCTGTTGTATCAAAATGGGTCCCTGCACCTGTAGAGGGCCCCGCGCAAATGCCGACAGAGTTAACTGTTTTTTATATTCTAAGAGTATTAAATCACTAATGAAACGTGAAGTGAGCAATGAAACGCTCTTTACATCACTGAGATTGAATTATCAGATTTATTATTGTGTCCTGCTATATGCAAATGCAATATATATACTTTTTTAAATAAAAGACAGGGTACTACACAAAATAGTAACATACATAAATGTTTACATCTGTGAAGTAACTATGCCGCCATCACATCACTAATTTTTTCATTTGATCCCCCTGGAATGAGTACTATTGAAGACCATGCGGTGGGTTTATCGTGGATTAGAAACCAAAACGGAAGAAAATTTGCCGAAACATGTCGAGTATGTGGATGCATACGCAAAGAAAGCAAAAAAAATTGAAAAAGTAATGATGAGAATGGTGGCGGCAAGCAGAAACAACAAGACTTATAATCGACATTGAAAAACATTTCAGTTTGTGAGTGTTTGATTGTAGTTTTCAAGACGCTTTGTTCATCCTTAAATATTTAAATAAAGCACGAAACAGGGTCTTTCATTTTAAATTATTGTAAGCAAATTTGAAGGGTGGAAAGGGCGGCACTTGGCCTTGCTACTCCACTGGGGCTACAATATGAATTTTTGCATGAAAAAACACTAATCTGTCGATCAAGTATCTGCAGAACCGGTGGCCTTTCCCAAACAATTATTCATTTGCTACTTTATTTACGTAACAGCAATTACGTGCAGTACAAAGCCAGGGGAAGGTGAGGTGAAATGTAAATGTGGATAGGTGAAAGACTGCCTCTAGAGTGTTGCGCATTATGTCTTTACCCTAACCAAGAGGCGGCGAAGCACAACGATTTCAATGGTTTTTGAGCCCGAGAGTATTAGACTTGTTGGCTTACTTAGTGCAGCGAGGAACATTGCACTCTTCAAACTGAAATATTAGGTTGATCATTCTTCAATGTCATTTCAAGCCCATTCACAGCTTTGGTAAACCTAGCTGTACCTGTAGGAACGTTTTACCAAATTTGGTTTCACACAGTGGTGTAGGAAGCGGGGGTGCAAGCACACCCCCAAAAATTTTGATTTGTTGAAAATTCGGGCAAAATCCCTGAAAATGTGAGCAAAATATCTGAAAACCGGGCAAAATGGTGCCCAACGTTTGCAGAAAAACATATGAAAACCTTTGAGACCCTTATTTTCGGAGGTCATACCAAAAAAGGTCTTTGTGATCTTTGTGGGAGAAAATTTGTTGGTAAAGTCGCACAAACATTTTTCGGGCAAGTTTGGAAAACTCGGACAAAAATTCTTCCAAACATTTGCTTGCTCCTACACCTGTTTCCACACCAAATATTCATGCTACGCTGTTGGTTAAAAACCAGGACCGGAACTCCCCGCTGAAAAACTTCTGGCTCCCCTGGAAAATGTGTTGGACAAAGTTTAAAATTATTGGACATAGTTTAAAAATTCTGGACTCCTCCCAGAAAACTCTTCGCCCACCCTGGTGTCCTAAGCTGGTTACGGGCCTGTGAAAACCCGAATTTTTGAGCAGAGAAATACATGAGCTGTTAATGCAGAATAATTTTCTAAGACCCTCAGTGACAGTAAAGTTTTCACATTTGTAAAAGAGCAAAAATCTTTGCAGTTGAGCCATGGGCGGAATTTTGTAAAATGTGGGGGGGACAGCTTGGTGCAAAACCAATATAGTCATCGAGTCGATGCAGAAGTTACGTTTTATATATACAGTTTTCCAGTCTTATTTCTAGAGTTGTTTTGAGAGCAACACTAATCACGCTTTGCTTTGTCCTCGCAGATGATTTACATATTAATACACTTAACTTTGTTGCTGGACACGGTACTATACAGTAGTTCAGCCTGCTTCCATCAATATCGTATTTGGATGTAAACAAGCACAGCAATGTAGTAGAAGATACCAACTGAGTTTTATCAGAGCTGAAGAAAAAAAGAAACTATCACGAACCTATCTACGATGGCGCTATAGGCATAAATGAAACTTTCTAGGATAGCTCTATAGATATGAAAAAGCGGGTTGTAAGCTTCTTTAAACAAGCCAAGAATCGCGTGAGGGATTGATCTTTTCGCCTTCTCAAATATAGTGTAAAACTAATCCCAGTTGTCGCCTTCTCAAAAACAGTGTAAGACTAATCCTAGCAGAGAATAAAAGAACGCAGCTGTGTTTGCAAACAGAATTAGCTGAAGAAAAGTCACAATCACTTCACTCACAGAAGTTACCGCGGTGAGCTCAACAAATCTACGTTACGAAAGAAAAAGTCGTTACTCTTGATGTTATAAAAAAGTTTTGTATGCAGGCCCGAAAAATTTTGACAAACTCAAGCCCGAGCCCGGTCCGACCCGAAAAGCCCGGCCAGACTTATAACTCTGCACCATGTAAAAAGTTGGATTCTAATTCTACTTGCATAACGACACAAAAATATATTTGAGATTAAATCAAAATGCACAACGGTGAATTGGCAAAAAAGTACCAAGTTTCACCTTTAACACGAAAAGCATGTGCAACATAATTAGGTGTTACGTATCTGTAAAGCAAATGTTTCGCACTTGGATGAAAACATTGCTGCATTGTGGGCTTGATTAAACTCATGTAAAGCAGATGACTTACAAAACCGATGCATTCAGCACAAGCACAAAGTGTAAGAGTCAAGGAAAAAATATTTGTTGGTCACCATTGTTGCGACATTACAAGAAGTTAGATTGAATGTATATTTTATCCTTGTTTTCGAGTCAAGTCCCTACGTTTTGAGGTATAGGTGAATATACAGCTGAGAAAATACTGTAGGCTACTTCTCCAATGTTTTGATTGAAATCTTGGTCACTAATGGTTGAAAACAGTCTTTTGCTAAACTCCCCATCCCAAAACTAAGTCTCCGCAATAGTGCCGTTTTTTCATCTTTGGCAAAAAGCTTCTCAGAGATTTGCCCGAAAATCTCACTTTCTAACACTATACACACTAGCATCATTAAATTATACGCTGTTTCTGAATACGTGACAACCAACGTTACAGCAAAGCCAGTTACATTTCTGCACGGAACGAATTATGGCTGTACTGTTGTCTCTCACATGTACAGCTGTATTACTCTCACTGCTACAAGAAAATAACCTTTCTAACAGTATACCACATAGGGTAAAATGTCAGACAGAAGCAGTTAAACATTTTTCACGGCCTCTAGAAACTTAATGTTAAAAATTGTTTTATCGAAGCTAAAATTTATAAACTACCAGAATCAGTGATACCACACAAAGCTGTTTCAACATCAAGTTGACTATGTCTGGCCTACCATCTAACATGAAAAGCTCTTCACACGAAACGTGACAAACATCACTTTTATTTTTGAAGCCTCTCCAAATGCAAAACCTAAAGAGAAAAAAGTGGAGGGGACATGGCATATTGTGTTCCCCGGCTGAAAAAGTGGGGGGAAACGTCCTCCGTGCCCCCCACCAAAATTGCGCCTATGAATTGAGCCTACCTTCTAGAAAGGGACGCTGTCCTTTTTCTGTTGATGCTGTAGAAGTTGACAGAACATTGTTTCAAAAATTTTCTTTACTTTGCGTACAAATTTGCACAAAAATTGCAGCGAATTTCTAACAGCGTAGTTTTGAATCTATGTAAACCACGCTCCAAAATAAGCCCACTTTAAACCTACCGAGTTTGCAATCAGCAAGGGAACCCTCCTGTGGCCACGTTTGTCATTATTTAGCCGCGTGAAGATCGTGCCATGTTGTTTAAAATTGTCACCACGCAAAAGTAATGAATCATATATCGAATCTTGGCAAACGAAAAAATCATGACATTTGTGTTTGCAAACATAGCGTCTTGGATCTTACTTTCTACCTATAGCACTTCGTGATCCAATATACACAGCTAAAATAAGTTGACGTTCTTCCCACTGTGGCGTGATTGCGCCAGCATTGGGTCCCGTACGTTACAGGCAGTAAGAACTGGTAGTATAGCACGCCCTGCAGTTTTGGCAATGCTGAAGTCTCTAAGCTGGTGACGGTTGACACCAAGTATAAAACCTAGATATAATTATTTAAACTCCTACTTATATTGGTGCACAAATTTTGTGACAAATGAAAGACTTCTATACTGTCATTGCACAAATTTTATGACAAATAAAAAACTTCTATACTTTTTTCTAACCAATATAGAAAAATGCCTAACATCGTTTGCAATTAGCTGTACATCTTTTAAGAAGTTTCTTTGATTTTGTGGTAGCCTAATCTGTGGACATGGAACCATTATGTTTAGCATGCTCAAATATTAATGAGTACTGTAATTACATCTCACACTTTGAAATGCAGATTAGTATTGATGGTGGAACATAAGCTATAACCTACTGTGCATGACGTGTCGAATGGCCATTCGTAGCAGTTATGGAAACGCTTCTTAAATATTTCAAAGGGAATGAACCTTTGCTCCATTAAATTATAAAGGGTTTGTTGGTGAACACAGTCAGCTGCAGTGAATTGCAGCTATGTGATTATTTAACGTCGCCCGTCACAAAAGCGCAGGAAACAACTGGGATTGACCCACACAAGCAGAGACGTCGGAACAGCGGGAGGGCAGTCAAAGAATTGACGGCAATGGAAGCTTGTAAAATACAAACAAATCGTTACCAGTTATGCTTGTTTTTGCGCAGCAACAACGTTGGTCTAAAAATAATAGCACGAATTACAGAAAACCATTCTGATTTTTTGGGTGCGCGAATGGCTGCAATAAATTTGTTTCAAGTCGATCTTTATAAACCAGAAAATGACGTATGATTCTGTTATGAGGAGGCACCTCCGCCCCTGTTGCATCCCTTTTGATAGGGCAGGAGGTAAACAACCCGGTCATTTTACCGCTCTCCGGCGTTTCTGAAATTTTCCGATGCTGTTATCTAAAGGCACCTGTGCTCCCGTCACGCACCCCCGTTCCGGCGCCCCTGCAGACAAGCATTTTCAAACTTAATTGCCTAACTGTTGTAAACCATCGTGCCTATCGCGTAGCCTGTCATCGATCAAAGTGCAACATTGACAGTTGCAGTTAAAAGCATTTTCATTTGCGCAAAATCAAAAATGTTCACTGACTCGCAATAAGCGAATCTAAAAAAATTCACTCAGGCAGTAAGAGTTTTTTAACACGAAGACATTAAATCTATTTTTTCAGTGCGGTCACAAACCCAACGAATAACCGCATGTAATTGTTCAACCATGAATACCGCCCAGAAGTTGTCATAGCCGCGCATCCATAAAACACACGCGGTTACTGCCACTGTACAACAATTGATGACATAATGCAACACAACACTTCAACAAATCATAAAACAATTGACACTCCAGACAACTTTATCGCAAGCAAACATGCCGTCAATACGTTTGAACGGTACGTCTGGATGGTCTGAGACGCATGAACAACCTCTCACGACCGCAAAGAGAATGTGTTCGGCAATGAAGTTTTCCAATGCGTCCCAACGGCCCTTTAGTTTTATCCCCTTCCACGGTTTCATGGCCATTATTTCAAAAATCAGAAAACAACGCTTAAACGGTCGCCAAGGCAACATAAAACTGATACTTTTCATGCGACTATGGTCGTGGTTTTCACACGCATCACGTGCAAAGCTTGTGACGGATCCCTGGAATTACTGTCGGCAATTAGGCGAGCGCTTTAACAAGATTGTTTCAATATACAGATAAAAACCTGTTCGCAATTACGGCGCTGCAAGACATAAACGTATCACCAAAAACTCGACATGTTTTAAACAACAAACCCCGGTTTGCGTTCAAGTGAACATAACTACAATCCATTCACCTTAGTACACAAAAATATACAGCACAGAATCTACCAATGCCTTGTAGCCTCAACTCTAGGAAGTGTGTGAACACGAAGCGTCGCAGCTGAGCTACAAGTAAAAAATGCTTGTGTAAACACTGCAAGAACCAGCTGCCGCGGAAACAGCGAGGCAGTCGTTTCAATTGTGTCGGATGTATTGCACAGAAAGGACTAGATGCAGTGAGAAATGCTCGTAGCACTTAAATAATAGGCCCTCTAACAAAAAGCTGTGTTGGACTGCACACAGACCACTATAAAATCTGGTTGCTGCCAACAACAACATGCACTGTCTACCAGTCTTCACTGCGGACAGTTTTTTAGAAAGCAAAGCAACTCAAACCTGCTGTAGCACAAAAGTACAGTCAATAACGCTTCAAATAACTTCATAAAATCTATGCCAAAAAAATTATATTATAATTTTTAAGAGCACAAAGTAGATGCTAGCAGTGCAGTTTATTCGTTTTTGCATTTCCGTTTTTGTATTTTGAAAGCTCGACGTGACACGACAAGATTGCAGCAGTCAGGCTACCGCCTGTAGCAAGATTGTCGTTAAATAAATTGATACTCATTCTCAAAGTATACTTTTTAGCGCGAAAAATCCGGTTTCTACGTGAATTTTTGTAACGCTTCTGAAGCACCGGTACATAGTTTAATGACAACTCTCATATGAGCGATACCAAACGATAGGATGTAATGAGTTAAAAGTTGGAAAAAATCTTATTGGGGTTTTGCATTCTGATCTTTCCTCCACCACACCCATCACCAATAGAACAAAACGCACAAATTATCGGTTTTATAAGCATCCGATAATGTACCCGCTTTAGCCACTCACAATTCCGATGGCCCACTTTCAGAGCAGTGCACACGGTACCGCGCAAGCAACGCTCGAACTCTCGCCCCACACCATTATGGAGCTGCGCAACATTTGCCAAGTCACAAAAGATTTGACCGAAGTAAAAAGTTATATCGACATTAACGCATGTGGCGTCACAAACACAACTGAACTATACAGCAACAAGTGTTGCGCAAGAATTCATAAAAACACATTTACAGCCATACCAATGGACAAAGAAGAAAGATACTTTAACGACAGGGTCAGAACAACGGTTTTCGATTTCTCAGCCTCAGTCTGCCGCATGCGGCGCTCTTTTCAATCCTTAATACCTACCATTAAGTCGAGAAAAATTGTGTTTCGCTGAAATAGGTTCACATTTAACAGATAAACAATTGGATTCAGGCAATTGATTCTTGCTTGAAATGTTTTTTGGGGAATTATCTACCAGCACGCAAAAGATTTACAATACACATATGCTTAATTGGAATATTGGGAAAATGTCCGAGTCTAAATGCAAAAGTGTTATATGAAAGCCTTTCTCATTTGATCTCTCACACCCTTACAGAGAAGCAATAATGCATCAAACAATGCACAAGTTTGAGTAAGGATGTGTGATCACTAGAACCTTGTTTTGATGCCGAAGCGACATTCTGCGGAAGCCAAACAGACTGCGGTTGATATCCGATAAACGAAAGCAACGATTTACAAAGCACAGTGCGGCAAGGTAAAAACTCGGACATACAGTCACGCCACAGCATATTGCGGTACACAGAAGCTGTGCGAGAGGTACACTAGCGGCAAAAGCATTTTTCTAAACCGCGGCGGGTTCACCCGAGTCCATGAAATTCAAAATCAGAACATCTGGACAGTTCAAAAGCGGCTAGCCTAACATAGTTCACTGACAGTCATAACGCGGCTCTGAATAAGCGGAACGGAACTGTTGCACAGCAATAACTTAGGTGTATGTTATGGTAGTCGGGAGCTCTAAGAAGCGCAAATAGGGTGGACAGAAATTTGAACGTTTTTCCTGAAAACTCTAGCTGTGAATCTTCATCCAACAAACGTGGTATCGCTTTTCAAATGGTCAAGTTTTCGCAACGAAAAATTACCGCTGACCAATTCAGTAGCTTAAAAAATGGTACAGTATCAAGGGTTGCTTATCAAAGATAAGTTTCTAAGTTTCCACAATGCTGTCAGCAAACCTGCGTTTCGAGCTTTTTTTGTTGAAATGAAACTTAGTTGCGGCGTTTTTTGTACGGAAATCCACGCTTGTTTCGATGTGATGTAAAAACCAATGCTTGAGCAGCTGAAGTCGTTACCAAACCGAATGTTTTCTACATTTTACATTCTTCTCAGCACTTTTGTCAAAAAAAACTTTTGAGGGAAGGTTAAGCGAGCTAACTGTTCCAAAAAAATTTTTTTACAAGAATGTAGTTGCACGATAGACGTTACCTTGTGAATTCCGGTAATAGCATTTCAACTGGTTTGCAAAGCACATGACGATGAAACTCGAACTTTCTGACGATGGTAACTTCGCATGACCAAAATATTACGCCTGTACCAAGCATTATTTCCGATAGCGTCATAAAGGCAAGAACAACGGTTCCCGAACTTTTCGTTTTGACAAAATTAACAAGGTGTCAAGATGGCAGAAGTGATCGGATTTTGATAAGCTTGGAAATGTGTTGCACGAAATTATCCAACAAGCATCTCACTTGTCCTTAGATAACATGCCTTGCATTATTAGGTGATTGGGGGCCCTTTCTCAGGGAACCACTGGTGTACACAGACAACTTGATATTGACGCTTTCAGTGATGCAGTCCCGTAGCCAGGTTTGGGGGCAAAAACATTTTTAGGGGTGCAAGATTTTTGTTTTTATTTTGTTTGAAACTGCGACGCAACAATCGAAATTGTTGCCGCTGTGAAAGTTCCCTGTTACAATTTATTTTGTAACAATGAGGTTACCTTTTTATGCAATGTGCGGTGGTGTTGCGAATTGGCGCAACGATTAAAAATGAGCATTTGCAAAATTTGCTAATTTTGTTGAGTTTGAATTACATGTACAGCTACAAATAAATACGACAAAAATTTTCCTGGGAACAACAAAATATGAAAAGCACTGCCCCGAAATTCCCCGTGGCTGCGGTCCTGAGTGACATTACGTTCTTTGGGTAATAGCCATTATTGCGTTCCACGACAAAGCCAAACAGATTCCATTACAAAAAACTACCTAAACATCATAGGCGCTCTACACAAAGGACACGTTGACTGATTGCTGGTATCAAACCATTTGTACAGGCACTCTGCGTGGTACTTTTTATGACATGTTTTGCACTCCAGTTTCGGTAGCGACTGCGCGTTGCTGCCATGGACGATTGAAAAGCAGATCATACACTCCTCCAGTCCATCCAAGCGCTTATCGACTTTTTGCTTCCACAGCAGCAAGGCATCGGCCACGCTACCGTTCTGATGTTGCAGCATCATCGTCATTTGCAAGATCCAGTATCTCCACTGTGCCGCACCAACTCCGGCTCTTCTCAAAGTGTTAACTTGCACCGGGGTCAAAGGGTGATTTGGTGAAAACTGCACAGAAATTTCAAAGCTGGCTTCGGCCACTTCGTACCGGGCAATGACTTCTCTTGCCGCAAATCGAGCTTTAACAGTCATGCCTTGGCGAGGCTTAGTCTGGGAAATAGATTTTAGCTCTTCTCGACACAAAACCGGGGATACGTGCTTAGTGGTGTACGAGTCCACTTTGGCTCGCGCCGTCTTGCTGAGATCATTGTACCACGCGCGCATGAGCACGGGCATTGAGCGCAGTAGGTCCATGTAAACGGCACAGGCGAGATGCTGCAATGTGCTGTGATCGAACGAGCCCACTTGCAAATCGGGCTCGCAATCGAACATTGTGCCCTTTGACGCTTTGCTTGGCAAATCAGCTGTTTGTTTAAGCAGAGGTGCACCGGGCATTAAGTGCCATAAATTGGTCAACAGTCGTGAAATGTCCGTCAAAGAATTTTTACCCAGTCCGCTCACGTACTCCGACCGTGCATCGTCTTGGATATGCTTGGCCGAGCCGATAATAAGCCTCCAAATTAACAGGTAAGACAAAATCGATGGGAAATGAACGTCTGAAATCGCAGGCAGTTCTTTTGCGAACACGCTTCTCAACCGTGACTGCTGAAACTGCTCTCCAGTGTCATTTTCAGTGAAATCAGGTTCTTCTTCATCAGAACATTCCTCTGTTTCAATGTTTTCAGTACTTAAATCCTCGCGCAAGCTTGTGCAAGCCTGGATGACTGAATCTTCAACTAAACTGAGAACATCCGTGAAACTTGGCGGAACACAGGTTTGCGACAACTTCAAATCAGTGTCCGTCACGAAGAGTTTTTCAACCACTTTGGTTAGAAATGCATAAGCCAAGCTTAGCTTTATCGCATTGTTACCGGTCTTGGCTTCAATCATTGGCCGCGTAAGATGATGCAGAAGTGTCTGCACATCATGCCGCAAATCTGAACCGGGATAAAGATACGGTTGCAGACGTGAAGACGCCGATAACAACGTGGCGCTCGTAATCGACAGTGTGCAATGTCGCATCGCTGTGTATACGCAGTTGATGCTGGCGTCTTGGACCGAATGGGTCAACACGAATAACGTCACGAGGTCAGCATGAGCCGCAGGTTCGAAAAACTCTTTCCATTCTGTGGTCAGAGAACTGGGGAGTGTAGGGTCCTCGACTGCGTCTGGCGACGTCAGAAAAGCGCCAAGAGCGCGCGCTAGAAGACACGCCGCGTGCAGCAGAGGAAAAACGCAAAACGGGGCAGCGCGTGACTTTTCCATCGTAATACATGCGCTTTCCAGCCACGATACGGCAGAGCACTGAAAAAAGTCCCAGCCTTCTTTTGTTATGATCGAAACATTGGTTCTCACGACATGAATTAAAAACCGAACGATCCCGATGTTGAGCAGTAGCTGATTTTCATTGCAGCCCTGCAAATCGCAATCGAAAAGGAAGAGATCCGGAGCGACGTTTCGCCACGTCATGACAAACTGCAATACTGCTTCCGTGTGCTCCCGGGCAGTGCCAGACTCCCGGAGCAAACGCATTTTTTCAAGGGCATAGACAAACAGACACATGGCAAACGGAACTGTAGGATCTTTCCGGGTTTCGTCTACGGCAATGCAGTCGCTTTGCAGCAAAAACGCCGCCGACCACTCAACAATCGCTTCTACGCAGCTGAAACTGGCACATGCGTCCAGGTACACTAACATTGTGTTGACGACTTCCTCTCCCAGACGAGGTTCCTCAAGTTTCAGCACCATCAAGCGATGGTCAATAACAGTTCTTTCAAAAAACTTCAAAACTTCTCGCAGGCACGCGTGCCATCCACCTCCAGTCGTGGTGGATTTCTCAGAAATAGTGTCCAAAATGCTTTTGAATAAATCGGGATAATTTCCTGCCCACAGTCGCAGGATGTTCAAAATCTCAGAATTCAACTGGCAGTCGGACAAACTTAACACAAAAACACTCTCAAGACATAATGACTGAAAACCAACAACCGAAGAAAAACGTACAGTTTCATTTTGCACGCTAGTGAATGACGCTGAACTCATGATTTCCTCGACTGCCTTGCACATGCAAGTTACACTTTTGACAAAATGTTGTAGAGCGCTCGGAAAGTTTTCAGAGGCATTAAAAAATAAAGCAATTTGATGACCTTTCACAATTAGGTCCTTGCTGACCCATGACCTTGTGCCAACGCTACTGTGAAATTTCAACCAATGCTCTTCACTGGGCAGCAAGGACTCAAGCCAGCCCTGCACGAACTTCACAGGATGCGCACTGCGGGAAAATGCATGAGCAAAGCACGACGCAACTGGAGCAACTTTAGTAGTTGGATCAACATGTGAGAACATTGCTTCTCTTACTTCTGCAGCGCAACTAGCTAGAAACTGCATTTGGAAGGCGCAAACCACATTTTCACGTGTATCAATGCTTTCCGCCGACAATACTGTATCAACAACATTCTCTAAGCAAGTGAGACTATCATCAGAGTACAGAAATAAGCATTGCATAAGTAGCTTTCCAACATTAAGCAGAGCACCGCTGCTTCTTTCCACAAAATCAGGTTGGTTGAAATATTTTGACCAGATATCAAACAGTAGTTGGCTGCAACCCAAAACAAAACGTGAATTGTTGGTCTGGCTTTCTAGGGCTTTGCAGATTTCATTCACGACGGAGCACGCTGCTTTTTCGTGAAAAAGGGGAATGAAAGGACCATCGCAATCATTATTGGGATACGGTGCAGTTAGTGCCAATCGAATAACTTTGCCAAATTGGCAGCAACCTTTCCTTTCGCTGGCCGAAATTTTGCTTCCAAGCAAGGTCAGAAACTGTGCAAAAGTGCAATTTTCAGAACGAAGCCAGTTTTGAAGAAGCTCTGTATGCTCAAGTAAAATTTCTCCAATTGCTGCACAAGCTTCAACACATTTGTCTGACTGCTTTTCAAAAAATGTCTCCATATACTGAGGAGCTGCGTCACTGCAGAACTGCAAGCAAGCAAAAAGACATGCCCCAAATGAACGAGAGTTTAACAGAATATTCTCAGTCTGTACTACATGCTCAAAAAAGGGTTCAATAACTTCAAGTAAAAAGTAGAGAGAAGCATTTTCTCTGCATTTGCTAGAAGACAAGAATTTTTCATCAGCAACAACCTTCTCAAACAGTGATTGAGATGAAAAATTTAACAGAATAGTTGATATAACATTGAGCTTGTGGCAAGGTTGAAGTTTAAGTTCCAAAACACAATTTATGAAACTTTTAACACAATTTTCTAAACTGTCCAGCAAAACTTCATTAAAAACGACTTGATCTGCTTTTTTATTGACTGCTGTATCATTAAACTTTACGCGGACATTTTTTGTTTGTCCAACATAACATGCTGACTTGACAGCAGCTAAAAAGCTTATATACAGTGCACATGCATTGTCAAATTCAACAGAATTTTCTTCATCATTTGCAAAGCCTGCAATCATACATCCAAGATTTGTGATATATTTCCACATTATGCTACAAATCCTCAGAAACCTTTCACCAGTTGACTTTTTAGATTTTTCGGCAAAGGAGGCCAGTGTTCGTGCCAGCAGCTGATGCAAAGGTGACACTACATGGCCATAACATGGTGCATGTAGTATGGAGTTTTGCAACAATGGCAGGAGTTGCTGGTTTACAACAAAGTCGGTTGTTTCCCAGTCAGGAACATCCCTTGATTTCACAGATTTTCGGATGATATACTGGATGCATTCAGCATATGCAGTGACAGCTGCTCTACTTTCTCTTGCACTGTCTTTTACAACTTCTGCAATCATTCCAGTCTGAAAGCATTCGAAAAATTCCTGATAAACTGGAAAGACTGCAAGAGTATTTGGAAGGCGACTTAGCAATGGCAAAACAAATGGGCATACAAGTTGAGCATTTCCGTGAAAACCTGATTTTAACATGCTCCACAGCTGCGGCAAAAAAACTTTTCTTAAATCCACAAGTTCACCCCAGTCACTGAACTCCATTGTGAGTCTATCAGCAGCCTCCCATAAGCACTGACTCACAATGGGATTAGCCTCATTCAGTCTACACAAAATTGACTTCAAAGCTATTTGTCTGTTGTCCTTCAAAAGGTCTGGAATAGCTGTACACAGAGATGAAATAACGCAGTAGAATGCAGCGCGAATATCAGGAGATTTGTGCTTTCCGAATTTCCAAAATCGAGGTCTTTCCAGTAACTTGCTGATCATTGCTTGGTGAATTTCACTACTATTGTTATGTAATGTAGTAATAAATAATGCGAATGCACTTAGACTGCAAGATATTCTTCTTTCCACATTCTTGTCACCATCAAAAACGGTCGGTACTCCTGGTGACTGCACAGATGAATCAGTTAGCAGTTGCCGAAACAAAACATCCAAAACTTGATCTTGACAAAAATTTACAGCTTTGGCTTGCTTTTCCGATGTTGGAAATGCAGCAGTAAAAGCCTTCATGGAAGCTGTGGCAGCTGGACTATAGGAATCATTTTGTGCAATCCACCAGCACCCCATGATACTTTTCAAGTGAGGGGCAATCTCTTTGCCAACAGCTTTGATGAGGCTGTGTAGAGCAACTGCAGCTGCCTCTCGAACACGGTTATCATTGTCTTCACTCAAGCGATTATATATTCTTGGCCAGTAAGGCAATGCTGTTAATGCAGTGCTTGCATTGCCTTGATGACACAGCTCTGAAAATTCAGACAAAGCCTTTAACTTAGTTGTCAGATCTTTCTTTGATAACTTAACTAAAGCAACTTTAAAGTTTGGATCAATCAAGCAATCCTTGTCATCCTCCACTGATTTCAAGAGAGGGATGTAACCCAAATCTCCAGAGAATGATTCAAAACCTACAAAACTTTCTGGTTGTGATAAAAAGTTAGCAGCACGACCACTGCTTGAAGGTCGAACATTTCCTTTAGTCCTGTTGCTCTGTCCTTTTTGCTTTCCCATGTTTTGTCAAAACCCACACCAAAATACAAAGCAACTTAAACAAAATTTACATTAAGTTTATCTGAAACACAATTTCTTCATATGACACACAATAGTATGAATCTTCAGACACATACAGCAAATGATCTGTTGAAAACTGCAGCCTTATAGTGCTTTTATCACTTTCACATATGAATTAACACATTTGCTATAAGGCGGCGTAATCTTGTGCCAATTGTTCCCTGCCAGCAGCATATTTTAGCAGTTGCTGCGAAAGGGCAAAAATTGGCCTTGCAGTTGGCACATAAGCATAAAGGTTGGCCTTGCAAGTGCCAAGTATTAAGCACGAGTCATTAGTCTGGAGCCTTGCTGGGGCACTGAAGAATAAGATATCTCATGCATCAGTACAGAAGATGTTAAGTCTTTCCCTTATTGACAAAACAGAAAATTTTGGCATCTTTCAAATATTACTAAATCATAACAGGAGTGGAACAATCCATTTCAACATTGTAGCTGTTTCACAACACATGCACCTCATTCATCAACACCTTTGGCACTGGGCTGGTTTAACCTTTAAGACCCGCTGAAGCCACTTGAAAACCATAACTTTGCAACACCATAACTTGCCCTCCAATTGCACTAGAGCACAGTTAAACCCTCAAAAGATGCGGACACTCTTGTAGATTGCATTTTAAAAATTTGGAATGTTTTGGATATCGTTTTTTGTGGGTGACATCATAAGTGGGATTTTGGCCATTTTGGCTCAGGTAACCTGGCCCTGGGCCCCAACTACTAGATGGAATTTTTGACCCATGTTTTTATTGGAAACTAAGCTAGAATCTGAGTCTGTTAAGCCTTTGATTGGCTTTCTAGCATTTCTGATTTAAAAGTTATGATCTAAAACAACAAAATAATTCATTAATCCCCAAGGCACTGTCCATCAAAAAGAATCCTTTCCAGCAAAGAATCAAACACTAGAGATCTTACAGAGTATGGTCAAAAAACATAAAATTGATAATTTTACCAAAAATTGGTCATTTATCCAACTCTTGAAGCAGAAACGCCAGAAAGCGAATCAAAGGCTCAAGAGACTCAGATTTTAGTTTCCAATAAAAACTTGACCAAAATACTTCCATTTAGCAATTGGGCCCAGGGCCTGGTAACCTGAGCTATAAAGGCCTAAAACCTACCCCACTTATGATGTCACCTACAAAAAACCTGAAACCCAAAACCCCAAAAAAATTTTTTCATTGCAAAACTAAGACTCACCAAGTCTTATGAGGGTTGGCATAGCTGTCTAGCACAATTGCCTTGCAAGTTATGGAGTTGCCAAATGGTGTAAAATTAGCGCTCAATGCATGATTTCCAAAGCACGATATTCTCGTACACCGACTCCAGACGTGTTAAGGACTATGGCATTGGTACCCTACAACTTAAGCGTTTCAAAGTCATGGTTTGTTATCTAGCTATATTGGCAATGTAAAACATTTGCATTATTGCATGTAGCTACCATATATGACATAGGTGCCACGATTGAAGTTTCTATGGGCATGTAAAATCCATTAGGTCACAAAATATTATGTCAAAACCAGTTCAATTTTTGGTAAAATCATACTGGTTGAAATATCCCCAAGCAGTTCTCACCGCAATGTCAATTTTACAGGTGACTCTGTTATTTGATCACTCATTATTTTTTCAAAACTTCCAGAACACATTCACAACATCAAACAGGAATTGTGAAAAGTTAAAAACACACAAATATGTAAAGGTATATATTTGAACTGCAGCCCCATTAATTCAAACATCCATCAATCTTTCAACATTACCGTATTTTTTGGAACTTAAGGCGCACTTAAAATCCTTTAATTTTCTCAAAAATTAAAAGTGCACCTTATAATATGGTGTGCCTATTGTATGAATCTGATTGTGCTTTCTCACCTAGGACAAAGTTTGTGGCAAACAGTGCTATTGATTCAATTGCTAGTTACAATATTTTTGCAAACACACCATTGTGTTACACAATAAACCAACAACCATTGCAATGAGCAGCGCATGTGGTTCCATGATTAGCTACCACATACCTTAACACTTTGAGAGCCAGTCTATGCATATATCATACCTGGATTTCAACCTAAAACCAGCAGTTTTCGGTTGCCTTACCAATGCCCTAGCTCCTCTGCCGATTTGCGCTAGAGAGCTGTTCAAGAGCTCAAACAGATCAGCCAGTCTTCTAGCCTGCACTTGAAAAAAACTTTTTGGTTGGGGTATGCGGATTTTTTGTGAGTGACTTCATAAATGAACTAGTTTCTTGGCCATTTTGGCTCATGTTACTTGGCCCAGGGCTTAACCACTAGGCCAAAGTATTTCGCTGACGTTTTCATTGGAAACTAGGCTCGAGTCCGAGTCTTTTGAGCCTTTGATTTAGAAATGATTTTGTTAACCTGGGATGACCTATGCTGTATTGTCCAGTGCTTGATATGATTTTTTTTGCAGAAAATGTTTGCCTGATGAACACAAATGGCAGAAACGAAACAAACAATTTTTTTGCTCTAAGTTACTGTGACAAGAACGCGGGCCACTGTAACTCCTATGAACATGCACATGGCATAGCGTAATTTTGCTTTATAAGCAAAACTCACTGTGCATCTGTTTGGCAAATTCCAGTCACAACAAAATCTAAGGTAGCTGTTTTTTAATGACTGTGACATCCATAACACATGTGATATCTGCAATACCTTCTACAAGGTACCTGTGCTACTGCTTTGTTTATAGGCGTGCCGGTTGCTGTTATGCATTAATCCATAGTGTTCAAGTAAGGATAGGTAAACAGATATCTATTGATAGTTGAGTCAATCATGTAGATTCAGAAAAAGTAACTGGTAGTTTTGAGCAGAACCACAGAGCCTCAGAATGTAAAAGCCCTTGCTGAGATGATATTTGAGTTTTTTTGACATAAAGTGCCAACTAAAAATGACTGCAGCTACGCACATGCTACATCAGGGGTTCCCAACCTGGGGTACATTTGCCTATGTGAAGGGTTCATTTAAGGTTAGGAATAGAAGGGAAAAGTATATTCATAGTATTTATTTCCAAGCATTCATGCAAATTATCAGTGAATATTTTTTTCAAATATCATTATATGCTTACTGTTAAATGTATCTATGATTGGGCATGCTAAAATATTTTGTCATAAGAAATTTTAGGGGTACATTCTCATCTGTCGAAATACTGAAGGGGTACGTGGTCAGAGAAAGGTTGGGAACCCCTGTGCCAGATTTTGCTTCAGTGATGAGATCACAGAGGTCAAAGTTGCATCATCAAAAAACTGAGTTAACTATTGATTTACACATTAGATTACACTGATCCCAAACACCACTGCAGTCAGGTTTCTAATATGGTTGGCTAATGGAAGTATATCTTACCAGATCCTTGCAGATCTATGCACCTGAATCACTGAGAGAAACCGGTTGCAACCCAGCAATCGTTGTGCAACTGTATGGATCATCTGGCAGCACTTTCCCACATATATGCAACACTTCAATCTGAACTTTTTTGCCATGCTCTACTGTCTTTGCAATGGTTGCTTGTTTGTGATAAACTCAACTCATGATTTGAGTAACAAAAATGCATGAATAAACCATACACTTCAGCAACAGTACAAAACAGGAGCCAGTAGCACTTCACATGCTACAGGCTTTTTCTTTTACTAGCCCTTCGCAAGCTATCATTAAAATCAAAACATACAGAACATGTTGAATGCTTAAGTAAAAGGCTAAAATGGTGGCAACATGGCAAACTACAATTTATTTCACAATATGAAACTATCCAACCAAGACTTAACAAATCACTCAAGAACAAAAAACAATCAGTAAAGAAGCCTTCGCATGCCTGTTGCTCAAAGGACAAATACAGCAGGTCCTAAAATTTGTGAAAACTTCCATGACATTGGTAGAACACATGTCATGTCATAACTAATGAAATCAAACCTACTTAAGCTAAAACAAAAGCATCCAACAACAAAGAGAGAGAGAGAATATGCCATAACTAGGGCAACCAATTTTGTGAACTAAAAACTTAAAATTTTGACAATATAATTTTAAAATTTTGACTTTATTTGACTTATACATTTTCTGTGTTTACAATTATAAATAATTCAACCTTATGTGTTGAGGTTAATCCAGAAGCATATTCATACACTCTATGCTTCACAATTTTAAAAATTTTGGTTGTTTAATTTTGAGGATGATGTATTGGTAAGTACATTAACTACCACTGTTGAATAAACCCTGAGAACATCATAAAGTTGAAGTGTTATTATATGCACAATGAATCAAGCATTTACCAAACAAAAGACCACATTTCTTGCCTTAGCACACCTATCCTACATAACATTCAATCGTCCAATAGTGGGCAAATCAACATTGTTACGTCAGAAATCGCAACAAACCCATTATTATCACAGAATTTCAATTAAACTTGCAAAAACATATCAATAGCTGTTGCTTTAGTTTCATTAAAATATAAAGAAAAAAACTGTGTTGCAAGAAAATTTTGACCCAACGATAAATTTTGATCTAATGATAAATTTTGACCTATTAACTTGGGATTCCCTCATGCTATGAGCATTAAACTTGGTTTGTGGATGTTTCATAAGCTTTAAAAAGGCAGATAATTTTTGACTTTTGGTTGCCCTAGCTATAACTCCTAGCTACAGAAAGTGCTCAGGTCATTATCTTTGAAAGTATAACACAAGATGAAACCATCATATCCAGTGCAAAAATCTCATCTGGATCAGGAGGACCAACATAGATAGACTTGGAAACATGGAAAGAAATGATACACTCACATTCTTGTGGATCCTACTCATAAAAATTAGCTGATAAAGTAGGCACCCTAGCCAAATGCCTTGCAATGGATACCATTCCCACACCCGCATGTCTATTCTTGTTGCATGCATACTTGTCCCACTAAAGAAAAAAGACAATGCAAATATCCACCCCTATGCAAATTATCTTAGTATCTGTAAGATAATGGCAGTGTCAATTCCCTCAGCACTTACAAAATAAAAAGAATCTCGCTATTTACTTTAGATTTTGCTGCTGGCTCTTCTCGTTGCAGTTAAATGATTTCAAATTATTTACTGTAGGATAAGGTGGGTGCAATTAACATCAGAAGAAAGTTGAAACACTGAGCTGAGCTTATGAACAGTAGGTCAGAGTCTAATATCTTGACAAGACTGACGTTTTACTCGCCAGCAAGGCAAAGGGAAACGATTTAAAAAAAGGTTAAGGCTCCACATAATTGTGATTGAGCTGTAACAATACATGACATCACAAATAAATACCTAAAATGAATGCTATTGTAGCTTAACAGTGACTATGGCGCAATGAAGAAGACTGTCTAACTGAATCGCTTCTTAGTCAAAGTTTCAGCTTTAAGACATATACAATGTATGCCACCACCATATTCACTCATGTGGTTTTATAACTGTGTAAAAACAAAAATCTGCGATATTGATTTAAGGCTACGCTGACACTGGAAACAAGGACAAGTTACATTTGTAACGACCATGGCTATCACAGAGAAATTTGCGATGGTCTTGAAATGAAGCTTATATAACAAATAAGTGGGATACAGCAAGCTGGTGTGCCAGAAACAGCTGCAAAAGCGTTACTTCAATTGTTTTTAGTTGAGGGTCATTTATTACAAAAGGTCAGATACAAGTTTGTATTCGACTAAAAGCTGAAGCAGGATAAGTTCTTTGAGGCAGTTTCGTTGATTTGCACTGAAGTATTTCATTGGCTTATATATCAAATATTTTATTAACCTGAGAACTAAGAAATTGGGATAGACATTGCCCCAGTTCTCTCCCCTGACTACACGCCTGGGGGCAACCGTATTCTGATTACAGGTTACAGACCAGCGTAGGCATTCGTGATTGAGCGCAGAGGTGTTTGGACTAAAAGTTTTTTGGAGTCCGACTCCAGTCCTGATCCAAGAGGTAGGAATCTTGATCCTGATCCGAATCCTTTTGACACAACTATGAAATCCAAATCCTGAAAAAATCTTGTTAAAATATTTGACTAATCTACGTGCAACTATTAAAAATTTTAGTTTCTAAAAGGTAATGGCTACAGGTCCATCAGTGGACCTCCATATTTGAAAAGTTATTCATCCATCACCTGTAATGTGACTGTAACACACGATAAGTGTGTAGTAGGGTGCACTAGGTTTGGTATAAATGTACTAAACCCTAAACCTAAACTATAAATCTGAACACAAAAGTTCGGAAATATTTGAAGTAAAAAAGTGGCCCTTGACAAGTGCAACCAATAACCATTAGACTGCTAATGCTACCAAAATGAGATTGCTACCAAAATGAAAGGCACCAGGGTGAGAGTCGAACCAAAACCATTCACATAGCAGACATAGATGCATTCACTACACTGGCACGACAACGGTGCTGTTAAAGTGACAGCATTTTATTCTAACTGCATCACTCTCAGCAGACCTATAGCCTAATAGCTACTTCCTTTCTGAAAGGCAAAGCTTTACCAAACACCGACTGGGAGAAATAAAACCACACATAACCAAAAATGGCACTAAAAGTCAGATCCAGAAAATGCAGTCAACCAAGTCGATGCAATGAAACACGACGTTGAAAGCAGTATCACTATTACTAGTAAAACTGGTCACAAAACAACTTAAGCTTAGTTGCTAGACTCTGACTTGCTACATCCAGATCCACTAACAGGAACTGATGATTAAACCCTAACCGATAAATCATTAAACCCTAACCGATAAATAAGCACTAACTGATATTGATGCATACTAAAATAGATATTATAGCAAAATAGGCACAGCCAACACCACATCTCTGACCTTGACAGCTCACAATTTACAAATGTAATCTAACATCACGTTGTATGGAGCCTGAGAGTGGACTAATATGGGATGTATGGTGGTGGACTCCAGTGTTGCCAAGACCACAAAGACAAAATATGCCAAATTGTGTTTCAGAATATGCGAAACAGGACAAAAATATGCCAATTTTTTTTGCAACAAAAAACACCTGGAAAATTGGCAATAAAATTGTTTAATATATTTACAAAGTTTACTGCACAATCAACGATTCATGTAAACACACTTCAAGGCTGTCTATTGAAAATAATCCTTTCCCAGCAAAGAATCAGACACTAAGATGTTGCAAAGTAAATATTTCACCTACTAAGGTGGCATCATCAGGTCTGCGAAATACTTGAAGTATAAAATGCAATAAAATAGAACCCACAAACAATAAAGCTACCGTTTAAAAGAATCTAATTGAAAAATTTGAACCCCAGCTGCCCACTTTGCATAAAGGAAAAGGCCACAGTAGGAACTTTAAAGCAATTTTGGTGCTGGGTTGATGTTTCTGTCATGTCTTTACTAATAGAGCGATACTTTAACGTTCATGTCACGAATAGTGACTGGTGAGTGGTAGCCATTACATGCATTTCTTTTGAGAAAGCGAGGTTTCACTGTATAGACGTATACTAGTGCATACACGAGTTCAAATTCAGCAGTCACTAATAAGACGGGCACTTTCAATATGACCACATCAGAATTAGACAGGTTGATATTCACAGTAGACATATAAAAATGCTAAAATAGCACTGAAGTGTACACATGGAAAATGAAAGCACTACAAGGCATCTATTTATTTTATTTGTTTATTTACTTCAGATTCATGCTCTGTATCACAAGCAACCAAAAACAAAAAATGGTTAGACATAAGGCATTACAAAGTAGGTGTTAGTTGATAAACATAGTCAACAAGGTTTCAAATGTTCTTGTGAGACATTTAGTTTAAGGCTGATGACCGTTTGTTTTCACCATATTTTAAAGGTCATGTGACAAGAAAATCATCAAATCTGGTTTTTTGATCAAAATCCATAAAAGATGCCTACATGAACATGCCTGTGAAATTTTTCCGCACTGCGAGCCGAAATGGCCAAGTTATGGGCTTCCAAACATGCGAAATTGGGCAAGCTCTGATTTTGCGGTTTTCTCGGTAATTCATCGGTGTGATGTAATCGCCGAACATGCGCTGAAGCGCTATTGCATTGTTGTGCATTGTCTGATATCGGCGATCTAGATTGAGAATGAATGTTAGTAGTCTTTATTGCGTAGCGTTATGGTAGTATTTACGCTACTAGAAAGATGAATTTGACACAGTACTGTTGATTCATACTTTGTGTAAAAATGTTGAACTTTTGTTGGTTTGGCTTTTGCTTCTTATCAGGCCTATGTGTAATCGTCATGGGAAGTCAGTAAACAGCGTAACTTGTTGACCATGAGTTTGTTTAACAGTTAGCCACTTACTTCCATGGTGACTATTTACTTGTAGGTTAAATCTATGTTGTTGTTAAAGTGAATGAGTGTCATTAATTGACCAAGAACCAAATTTTATCACTGTAAACTTGAGCCATTACCTTTTGTGAGGTTACAACAAATGTTTGTAGAAAACTCTGCTTAACTTATTACTTATACTACTGTAAGTGACTTCTGGAAAAGTTGACAAAATGCAAGACTCTGTAAGTGATCTGGCCAAATTTTGTTCAGATGATTGACTCCATACAGTATGATTCCATGATTGGGTGGAATGCATTACCACTCATGACATAATAAAGTACACCATAGTTTTGACCAGTTCATATTTCAGATTCTATCCTTCTGCTGGCATTGTGACAAGCTACAAATTGTTGATGTTTGCAGTGTTATTTTTAGCCTGTAGTACAATGTGAGGTGTGTCTCACGCCTACGTTAATCTTAATCGCTGCAGATGCATCACTGCGCTTTTATTATTACAATTACAACAATAATAATTTTGCTACGTTACAAACTGCTAACATGGTTATATGTGCTGTGGCAACTTGTAGCACGAGAAATGGGCGAGATAAAAGTGTTTTCCAAAAGACCCTAAAGTTAAAGCAAACCTGACTTATCGAATGTTAATGTTGGAGGGAAAACTGCATCGTTACCGAGCATGCAAGAGTGAGCAAAAAACACTTTGTAGATTCCACTTTCGTAGTAAGCAGAACGTTTGCAGCCTCTCTTGGATATACAGTAACAGGAATTTTAGGTTATAACTTAAACCTAATGCTGTTCCTACTATACTTCCTGAACCGAAAAGTAAAACTCCATCTTCATCAAAAAGAAAACTACCGAGAACATCTATAGCGTTAGAAAAGAGTCGTCATCTCAAGGTGAAGTATTTTAGTTCAATAGATGACATATGTTGTGATTGTAATTTGTAAGTATGAAACGAATACACATTTAACTTTTTGTGTAGCCTATATTGTTTGTTTCTTACTGTACATACATTACGCTATGATATTTATGATTAAAGCATTTGTTTATTTTTCATTCTTATCAGAATGTCAAAGTTATGGCTCAGTGTGAAAGTCTGCTTCTGTAAATGGTGATTGTGAAAATCTCCCAAAAAAGGTTTCAGAAGAAGCCATGGCTCCAAAGTACAAAGAAATGGGCTTGCATAACGCATATGTGTCCTGAGAGCAACACTGTCTGCACACAGACAAGAGAAGTTGTGGTGTGTACTATGAGTTTTTATATCTTTCAACAATTTGTGAGACTAATGGTACTTTTTCTTCTGTTCTAAGAGAAAGCGTCATGTCAAAGTGCAGGCTAAGACCGGAAATATACAAAGCAAACAGTTGAAGAGTCGAGGTTGCCACACAGATTCTAATCATCCTTGGTGGAATACCAGCCTTCACCAATACAACCCATCAGATGAAGATTCTAATGACTCAGATTGGTTGCCTGACACCATAGAGCAACTAATATTGCACCTTGCACCTGTGTCACAGTCTGGCTTCCCTTTCAAGCAGACAAAATATTTAGTTTTAGAAAAACAATTACTTGAACTGATAAAGTTTTGCCGCATTTGAGGTATACAGAAAATCTTAAATGGCACATGTGTCACCTTTTGGTATAGCTGCAAAAGAAAAAATAGCAATTGAAAGTGTTATTTTATTAACGTTAGCTGGAATAATTACGCTGCACGATGTTCTTTTGAGTAATATCATCTGGAAGTTTTCATAAACCTTAGTTATTTTGAAAAAAGTACTTCTAAGAACATACAAGCTCTCACCCTGGAAAATCGGGATTCGGATCCCTAACCCCCAGTTGGGAACCGCTGGTCTAAAGCTTCAACAACCAAGCTCTGTATAGTGGCAATCTAGTTGGAAACAATCAAATGTAGGCTCTGCATTAAACAGTTACAAATTTATCTACTAAGGCACATATGTTTCAGAAACAGCGTAATTGACAAATCACTTAATACCAGAGACCACTGTGCTGCAGTGACTAAGTCTCTAGTATTCAGAAGTGACTAAACAATTTATTGCTGCAACAACTTTGACAAGTGAAAGCCACCACGAAATTTTATAAAGCTTATAAGTCCGAAAATTTTCAATGGTTAAAGTTTTTCCCGTGCTATAGCTTGTTGTGTGTTCCTGACATCTAACCAAAATGCTTTAATTTACACAACACACATCGAAAAAGTAATTGCCAGGCTTAATTTCTTCATTCTGAGAAGCAAAATAACTGAGAAACAATAACAGGTTAGATATTTTGCAGAGGTCAGAAATTTCGCTTGACACCGGATTCAAAAATTTTGGAACAGAAACGGAGTCGGAGCCTGAAAAAGTGACTCCGGCCACCTCCATCATGGGCTGGTGCCCTGCAGTGCACAACACGTCCGCTGTAACAGCTCCTTTTTCACACATTTGCAACTGATGTGAACTACACTGCATCCCTTAAATCTTTGCAAAAATTCTTTTATTGATTGTGTTGGCGTCAAATCGCAAAAAAATTTAATTTGAAAATCCTGATCCTGATCCGGAAACTTGAGTAAAACCGTAGTCCGAATCCGATCAGGTTTGTTCAAAATGTGCTGAATCCTGCCGGACTCAAGAGTCCTAAAACCCGGATCCTGTACACCTCTGATTGAGCGAGGTTTATGTGCACACCGATTCGGTAAGTCAAATTAACCAAAACAATTATCAACAATCATGATTATTCAGTTGACATTGAAATCAGTATACTGTGTCCACAGAGAGTCCAGTGATAATATTCGTTATACTTATTTATTCCCTGACTTTATTCTGAGGAAACGTTTCCAACAGCAATGTAACCATAAAATTTGCACAACTACATTCTTTTTATTATAAAATGTTGGGGGGGGAAGATATTATGTCTCCCCCGTCCAAAAGTTGGGGGGACATGTCCCCTCCATCCCTTCATAAACTCGGTCCCTGCTTCTGATAGTGGATAGCCACGTATTTTTATAACCTAGTGCAGTGCCGGATTAACAATAGTGGCAAATGTAGCAATTGTAACGTGCCCTGCGTTTTTGGGGGACCCGCAGTCTTCTGGCAGTAAATTTTATTTATTACATTATATATAAGATATTTTTCAATCTAAGAAAACAGTATTTTGCCAAATTTGCCGTAGGTAGTAAGCAAAGGTTTTCAATTGAAGGCTGTCTGTGTCCAGAAATTCTTGTTTGATTCTTTTTGTATAGTTACAGAACAAAAGGCATAAGATTGCGGTCAGCAGTGTTGCCATTTTAGCTGATTTGTGTGGCGGCGGGTAGATGACGCCACATGTAAATTAATGGTAACCGCTAGATGGTGCCAATAAGTAACAAGTCACTGTGATAGTCACCACAAGCGAATTATCGTAATTCAGTTATCCCTGTACAATGATAGTGCAACCTAGTAGTAGCAGAGTGAAGGCAGTGATGGATCTCTGTTGCTGCTAGTTGCTTTCCTGTTAGTTAATCCCCCGAATTGCCATCTTTCGCTTGTGCCTGCCTAAGTAGTGCGATGCAGTCAACTGCAACATTTGCTGCTAAATGTAACAGGATTTTCTCGCTGTTATCTGTAAAATTTCCCATCCAACATTTAGCTTATTTTCTAGCAGGATTTTACCAACCGTTTGACAGGTTTAGCAGGTGACAAATTCTTGATCAAAAACCCGTTCCAACAGTTTTTCAAGATGAAAACTTTTACACCTTCTTGATCAACAGATGTACTTACCTTCTTTATGACGTTTTTAATTGGGTAACACCAGGAAAAAGCACAACCAGCTGCCTACAGTTCTTTGGAATTTTTATTATGATGCAACGAAGCTGCTTTAAGCAGATATTTGTATCATAATAACAAGTAATTAGATAGTTTGGAGAAGCTTAAATGATTTGCTTCTGTGCTTAGTGAGCGCGTTAGGTCAAAACACAACATTGGCAGAATATGTTTTTATCTTACGACACGATATTTTCAAGTGGTTCAGTTACACTAGTAAGTATAGTAATGTCTGGTAAAAAACTTTCAGGTAAACCAAAACTGCCAAAACTTTCGACATATATGGTTGCAAGATTCAGAACTTAGAAGTTGGTGCAGTGCGTACCTATCCTGCTGATTCAAGAAAAGTCTTTTGCGAAGTTTGCAATAATGCAATCATAGCGAAACGCTGTGAGCTTCAAAGGCATAACTGGTAGCGAAAGCACTCAAATAAGACAAAATAGCTTTTTGCATGCCCCCTAATGTAACACTTAGTTTTAAGTTAAGAATACCAGACTTAGAACGTTGTAGGGTTGAAGCCAGGCCCGTAACCAGGAAGGGGACTCCCCCTCCTCTGAAAAATGCTCACCCACCCTGGAAAAATCTGTTGGAAATAGTTTAAGACTATTGGACATTATTTAAAAATTTTGGCCACCTCTCAGAAAACTCTTCGCTCCGCCTGGCGTCCCAACCTGGTTACTGGTCTGGTTGAAGCTATGCTCAGATTGTTTGTCGCTGAACACTGTTCTACTGTATAAAAAAAAAATGCAACCATTTGAAAGAGATCGTCAAGAGCTGTGTGTCATACAAGAAAAAACGAGGTAAGCTGCAGCTACGTTGCTCAAAATGTTAACTGAAAGAAAATTGTGGGCCGAATAGTGTGGTGGTCAAGATCGACATCTTCAGCCCATGCGCATTGAGAGCGAGTGCAAGACGAAAAATTAATATATTGCATAACTTTATAGGTTTCTTTTAATCATCTTAAAAATAAGAGATTTTTCAACAGAATTTCACTGCTTTTAGCAGATTTTAGCTGAAAATTTGTGACATGACTTTCAGCAGAATCCAGCAGTTTTTTGCGACACCATTTAGCAGGTTTAGCTCACAACCATCTGGCAACACTGGTGGTCAGCATGATACACTCAGACTGTCATTTCACGATGCGAACTGGAGAGAGCATGCAGAGATTAAACTAGTAGCACAGATGCCTGCCCTGCTCACACACTTTATGTTTTACCAGGTGTTGAGGTGTTTTTTTAACTTGGGGCCCCGCGCTCTTGAAATGCTACAGGCCCCGTGCCTACCTTAATCCGGCACTGGCCTAGTGTGTAAAAAGAAGCATGATAATTGATAAGATTTGAAGAATCTATTGTTAGTGTGAGACTGAACGCATGTCCGGTTTATGTGGATGAGCGTTCATCGTGAAAAGTCAGTCAAGGCAAGCAAGGATTTATTGAAAGGGCGCTTGATTGCTTTGGACGAGATTTTAGACGTTTGCAACTCTTGTTTCTAAGCAGTAGCGATTCTAAGGGGGGGGGCTGGGTGGGCCATGGTCTCCCCCAGATGTTTGGTTGGCCCCCCAGTTTTTTTCTTAATTTGCTGTTTAGGTTCGTTTGGTTGACATATGTAGGGTTGCCAAATGCGTTTTGTAAAAATACCGGCCATTTTGTCAACAGCGCCAGATCTGAGCTTTGTCGTAATTCGTAAGCAGCACAGGAAAAACAGAGACATTCAGTATTGCTAAGCCACAATTAATGATTCGCCCTATTTTGGCTGATTCGTTACATTTCGGTGTGTGTGTGACCTGACAATCGCACCAAGGATTGCGTCAGCAGCAGCAAATAAACTTCTCTGAAGAAACTATCCTGACAAGATTCACTACAAGAGTCATTATGATTTGATAAATTCTGCGTTAGTTCCTTTTGAGGTTACTGCAAATTATTTTATTTTCACAATACCGGCTTCAGACACTGATTTTCAAAATACCGGCCTTTTACCGGTCTCTGCTAAATTAGCAGTAAAATACCGGCAAGGCCGGTGAAATACCGGCCATCTGACAACCCTAGACATATGCAGTAGATAACTTTCGGCCAGCAATATTTTGAACGATAATTTGGAAACCCTCTAACCTGCATTCAATATTTCCCAAATGCATGATAAGCTGTGTTGTTGTTTTCGACGGTCGGGTAGCTAGAGTTGTTTATGATGACACACACGAGTACTGTAGTAGATGCTAGCATCCTGCATGAAATTTAGTCAGACCGCGATCGTGGTGTGGAAAAATTAATTTCGAAACTAGGAAACAAGCGCAGAAATGGGAAGATTGATCTTTCGTGGATTTCAGTGTGAGATGGAATTGGATTATATAACTGTCAGCAGATTGTTGCTTGTGCCAGTAATAAATGTTTGTGAAAGCATTAGGAATTGTTTTCAGTTAATTTATCCTGACTGCAGTATTGCGTACTGCTGCCTTGTGCATACGACTTCGACACATCTTACGTAAGTGGTTCGTAACTACAGTTTTAACTCTACCAACATGTCCTGCAACTTGAGAATTTTGTACGGATTTTCTGTAATGGTTCAGAAGCAATTTTTCGCGTAGTTCAGCTCTTTTCTCAGAAGGTCGAATATTTCTATGAGAAAAACACTTGAAAGAATTCGCAAATCATATTCATTTAGTGAAAATGATTTAAAATTTGAAATGACTTTGGCAAAGGATTTGCTTCGGAAAGCGTCGAAGCTGCCTATGTAGCAGCGCGGTGGCTGCTACATGCGACGCGCAGAGCATAACATCCCTAGTAGCACGAAAGCTACAAGGAGCTTGTTTTGGCCTAGTGTGTAAGTGCGCAGGCAAGCCGCTTCATCACCTATATCGCTCGAACATTTCTTATCTTTTATAGCTACTTAAAAAGCTGCGTTTGATTGTTACTGGTAGCTGCAAATGTTCGCATCACCAGCGCTTCATGCGAGAGAAGTTTTTCAAAAATGAAATTACTGAAAAAATTTCCCAGAAATTCCATTACCAGTGAAAGATTGGGTAACGTTGATCTACTTTCAGTTGAAAGGGTACGAGCTGAAAAAATAGATTTAGACGATTTCGTTGATGAATTTGACAGTCGGCATGACAATCGAAGGATAAGTTACATTGAGTTAATAATGATATAAAATTCTAACGTAGCCTGTGCAGGGATCTATGTGTGAATTATATTGCTCATTGTCTATTTGTCTGAATGTTTTTGGTTTAGATCTAGTCATAGGCGTAGCCAGGGGAGGGCCAGAGGGGCCATGCCCCCCCAAAATTTTTAGAAAATATAGTCATTTTGTGCTTTGAGAGGCGTTTTTTCAAACAAAATAGTATTATTCGCCTAAAATCAAGCATTTTGGCCCCCCAAAGTTTTTTGGCCCCTCCCAATATTTTGGGCTGGCTACGCCACTGGATCTAGTGCGTGTTTCGCGTATGACAAGACAGTCATAAATCGACGCAGCTTGAAAAGTCAGCTTTTGAGGATCAGTCAGAGGAAAATTCAGTGTGAATAATAAAACGAACAACGACTTTGTTGGGAATATTCTGCAAAATAAGTTTTACGCCTATTGTTACATCTTGCTGTCACGTACACGCCGATGCACACCTATCTGCGGCGCTGCTATGCTACTAAGATGCAACTGGTGTCGAAACCTCGATGCTGTTAAACTGCATACTGCAGGGGTGGGAAATTATTTTTGCTCAGGGGTCACTTTGAGAAGGCCGCATTTAGCGGAAGGCTGTGCCTTCTTATGAGATTAGAAGCAAGTCTCGGTTTATAGCCTCAGCACTAATATTTACTATGAAAAGTTGGAGGATCTTTCAGATTTGAAGATTTTCCTGAATGCTTCTGCGGGCCACTGAAAACGCTGTGATGGGCCACATTAGGCCCGCGGGCCCCTATTGCCCACCCCTGGCATACTGCATTGAATAGTCCTCACCCTATCCACGCTGCACACTCGTAATAGTAGTTGCATAAC
>Ga0210059_1000148_pt1 | contig 68751 bp, 45 predicted proteins | sample Ectturendosymbi2_FD_188042 | JGI IMG/M metagenome (GOLD analysis project Ga0210059, IMG submission 188042) | Ecteinascidia turbinata endosymbiont from Florida, USA - Sample 2 (SPAdes) (version 2) | ecosystem: Host-associated > Tunicates > Ascidians > Unclassified | place: Key West, Florida... | reverse complement strand
TTCGCCGACGCACAGACTTGCTTGGGCTGTGGACAACAGAGTCTCTGACAGCAGCAACGTTGTGTGGTGTCCTTGATGATTTCGGTCGTCCAGAGTGTGATTGTCTGTTAGTGTCTTTACGATTGAGGTTATGCACAATCCCATGGGTTCTGAACTTGTTGACCCATCTGTAGATCATTGAGTTGACAGGAAATTCACGACATCCGAACCGTTCTTTGAATTGCAATTGAGCTGCGTGGATAGACCTCTGCCGAAAATATGCCTCAACTATAAATATCTTTTGCTCAGTAGTCCATGGCATCTCGAAAGTCAAATGTGGTAGACTCTTAGAACATTAATTCTACTTGGTAAATCTGAAAAATAAAAAGAATTGATTAATTATTTCATAAGTTATTCAAGTTTTGGTGATGACCGTTTTTTTTGTGTCACCCTTGTACCATGCAGTTTGATTTGAGATCAGCTGCTAAAATGTATTGTAGACTATGGAAAGCGAATTTCGTTCTGCCCTGTTGTTACGGATTATCGGTTTTCGTATCTCATACAGTTCAATATAATTCTATTTGTTTCGCTATGTAGTGTTAGATCGCGGCTTTGACTTTGATTTGGACTTCCTGGAGAGCAAAGGTCATGACAATGTGGTGAGTGGAATGCTGTGCTTGATTTGCATCGCATGCAGTCTACATTTACTTGCTGGACTGCAGCGGCTTGCAGACAAACTTTGCAGATACTCAACAGTACTCGATGCCGCTGTGGTTTTAGTAACAGACAAAAATCTAATTTTGCTTAAAGTCCTGGACTCGATTATCTGTTGGACGCTGACCTTGAATTATCTAACTTTGCAACCGTCTTGCACAAATATTTTTGTTTTGCACAAAGAGTTAAGAACAAGTTTCATTGAAATTTCTGTTGAAAACAAACGCGTAATTAAAGAATTTTTGACCACATTTTATTGGAGCAAAATTTTCTGAAAAGATGCCTGCCTCTGCAATTGGAAGTTGTGCGATTTTTTAAGTTTGAATCGTAGAAAATGACGGTTTATAGTTTTGCTTTTACATTTAACAATTTTGTCATTTTCGAAAATGGTTACAATTGGCTTAACCCATGCCACCGTATCTGGGTGAATGAATGGTTTGTGTGCGTGGGAAAAACATTTGATTCTGCGATGGTGTGTTAAAATATGTTTCAGATCCAGTGGTGGGTAGCTAGGCATCATGCTTACCTACAAGCTTACTTGGAAGCCACATATTGCTGAGTTAACCACCCAACTCTCCAAATCATGTGGAATATTATGTAAACCAGGGGACTCCAAACTTTGTAGCCAGAGGACCACATAAGCTGTTACACAACAGTTCGAGGGCCGGACATCTTACGTAATGAGATTGTTTCGGGATGTGTTGCATTCTACCAAATCAATAATTTTAGCTCAGTGGTAAAGTGTCCGCCTCTTAATTGGAAGGATGGTTGTTCGATCCCCAGCCACTGAGTGCCGTAGCGCTCCATGGACAAGAGCATTCACCTCAACCGCCCGGAAAGAAGAACAATTCAGGCTTAGGCCTGCCGCCAATTGCCGTCACCAAAATTTACAAATAAAATAATTTTTTGTAAATATATGATTTTTTCAATATTGACAAAATGTCTTCGCGGGCCGTAGTTTGGAGACCCCTGATCCAAACTAAAACATTATGCCACCCAATCTGTATTAAAAGCTGTGTATAATGCATTGATGCTTTGTTGGATGTTTTCAGAAATTTCACAGCTTTGTTTATATAATGCATTGATACACCCTTATCTAAATTACGCTGTCTTGGACTGGGGCAGGACTTCAAAAATTGCTATTCAAACTCTTGTGAATGTACAAAACAAAGCTGTGAAATTTCTGAAAACATCCAACAAAGCCACTTTTGAGGAAACTCACATACAAAATCACATAGGCTGCTAACAATCTACAAACTATTTAAAATGAATGCTGGTAAGTTCATGCACTATTATTAAAACCATCTACTCCCATCACATTTTAACCAGTATTTCAATTCTGTTCAGACAGTTCGTAATCACCATACCAGACTTGCAACTTCAGAAAATTACCCATAACAAACTCTTCTCAAGCGCAATGCTCCCTCAAATTCATGGGACCCAAGGTATGGTCAGAAACATCTGACCATATCAAGTTTCGATCTCATTTTGGCTTCAAACAATTGTACAAAAATTACCCACTCTCTTAGTTACAAGTAACAATGGAATTTGTTTACCTCGTGTCGTTCATTCTCTGTGCTTTCGTACCATGTGATTTACTGTATAGTCACTGTAGATTTTCCCTTTATAATGTAGGTTGCTCTTTTAATCGGTCTGTCAACTGATATTTGTTCCAGCTTTTTTTTGTCTCGTATTATCACTTGCTTTCTCAAACAAATGAACATTAATTTCAGTGTTTTGTTCTCTCCACACGTGTAAAATTAAGTACCCCATCATGAAAACTATATGTGCATAGGCATGCACCTATAACTGTTTGCTTTTATCAGCTTGTCTTCTGTTTTTATATAACTAATGATAAGTAGGGCAAGTTTTAGCAACTTTTTTACAGCTTCGTAAATACTCAGAATTTATGTAGTTTTGAGCTGGTTCCAGAAATATATTGCAACATTTTTTGTTTTTTACATGCAACTTTTTACTGCGACTTTTATCAAGTATTGCGCAAAAATGTAAAAGTTTAATTTAAAAAACATGCTTTAAAACTATTTCAGTATACTGTAGTCTTATTTTTTTATTTACATAACAAAGAGATATGTGACGGATTAGTTGTGTCTCAATGTTATCTATGACGCAACAGTTGGCAAAAGATCGCCTTTTCTCCCTAGATAATTATCGGAAATATTTGGCATTATACATAAATGAATCGCTTGAGTAAATGACTGTCATTTAAAATACTTGTGCATCAATGCAACTTTTGTTAAAAATAAATGCATATTTCTCACGATTTCATTGCAACAACAAATTGTCCTAGTGATAAGACTGAAAGTTGTATTGCAGCTTTGAACACTGGATGACCTCATGGTCTTTCAGCAAACCTCGTGACAAAGGAACCAGCAAATTTTGTTGCTTGTGTAGAACTTTGCTTTTTTTAAATCGTGCCACAGCTTCTAAGCCTATATTCTACGCAATGCTCTATGATGTATTGACCGTTTGAAGCATTATTTCGTCACAGAAGCCGATACACTACTACTGCTGCAACGTTTGAAGTGGAAGCTGTTTAGTATTTTAGCTGCACTGTGTCTTGCTTGTGTACATCTGCCCTCCACCTTTCAAATACTGTGGTACCTACTGCTTCTACTGTTGATCAACGCTGGAAGTGCATTCACTGGTTGCCCTGTCCAAAGTTTTTACTTTGATTTATTTGAAGAGCTCCGATCTTCGAAAGCAATCTCTGTACCTGAAGTTTGATCCTTTCCTTTCGAGAGATGACCCGGATGTTCACCCGTGCACTGGGAGGAAATCAGACATCATCGACCTCACCTCCCGCCTCAGCCTTCACCGCCAAACGCTACAAACTCCAGTGAAACCAGTTGAATCCAAGTGCAGCAAACCTGAGATGCCAGACTTCCTCTGCGACAGCCCAAGAACCTTCCTCAGTGAGATGTTATTTTATTCTTTTCATAATCCTATGTGTATGTTTTTTACTCCATGGCTGAGCTGGTTTCAATTTGTCCTTTCTAGTGGTTGTTGTTGTTGTTTACCTCGTATTCCAAGTCGGGAATTATTTCTACCAAGGTTATTGTTGGATTGGACAACATGCAGGTTGTTACTAATAAGCAGGTTCCCTCTTTTGTTCCGTTAACAAAAGTCTGTTTATGACGTTGCTTGCTATGCTAACGCGGTGACTTTGCGTTTGCTTCAATAAAAGGCACCAGGCAATCACGTCTGGCAACCACAGCGCAAGGTATATAATTGCTAATACAGCAGCCCGGTTGAAAATTACAGCCACAGCATCACTTGAAGCGTTTCGTTCAATTTACAGTGAAAAAAAGCGCTTCTGTTTATTTAGTGACATGTTTTCGGTTAAAAGTTCTCAGAAAAAAGTGTGAGCCATTTTGTTGCAAATACGTTGCTTCATTTTCAACCAACGTTTATGATCCTCAGCAACTACCTGCCTTCAGCAGAGTAAATGCTCTGACATGCTAGAAAAAAGCATAAGTACCCCGGAATATCGCGGTCCTACTGCATAAAGTGATCCCTATGTTTGGGAGCAGTCATTCGTTTCACATTTGACTTATCTTGGAATTGTTAAAAGATCATTATACGCTGGGGAGAGGATATCTTTTCTTATTAAACTACTATTCCGCTTTTTCTAACACGTGGCAGCAGAACAACGCGCATGAATGTTTCAAGCTGTCAATGTGCGGATTGTACAAGCCGGACAGATGGCTTGTTAATATTTCAGAGCCACAACTTGCCAGTGAACCCAAAGTGACTGTTGAATCTGATGGACGTGACCTCCAGAGTCAAGCTGAAGACGGATGTGACGAAATAATCGAAGTTCTTAAATATTCAGAAAAGGCCATGAAGAGGTTACTGGAGGAAGCGGAAGCTCCTTTGCAGATTAAGGTTGGTTGACCTCGTTTTGTTCCCCTCCATTAGTGTATCTTGTGCTACGAATGACAACGAAGGCAGGCACATGTTGCCCGTAACCAGCTTGGGACACCAGGGGGGGCGAAGAGTTTTCTGAGAGGGGGACAAATTTTTTAACTATGTGCAGTGATTTCAAAATATGTCAAACATTTTTCCAGGAGGGGCAAAAATTTTTCTAGGGGATGCTTTGCTCCCCTCTGATTACGCGACTGGGCACGTGTTGTACGTAATCTCCTACGTTTCTTCATTTTCATCTGACCCTTTCAAAGGTCTTTGTGCTGAGAAAAAGAACAATGACATTGGAGTTAATTTTTTTCGACATTCTCTACCATGATTTGATACGGTATTGCGATTAAATCCAATTTGCTGATGTATTGTCCGGTAGCAACCAGGGTGATTTACTTTGGATCACAATGTAACGCTCTCTTTGATGTAAACGCACTTTATTACGTTTGCAACGCTCTCACCGTGTTTCAAGAGTGTGGCATCTTTTTCGTTGTCCGGAATGTTAATGCGGTGGACCTAAATTGGACACACTCCGTTGTATCATCTTAAGGCAGGGTTGCCACATTGGCTGTTTTGGAGTCAAAAAACAGACATTTGGCTGATTTGAGAAGCACTTTGCTCCAAATTTTTTGTTTGCTTATTTGGCTCAATTGCAATCTTTTCCGTGTCACAATTTTTACTTGGAGAAGAGGTGTGAGTGGAACGTGCACCTTCCCCTGTTCACTCCCCAGTGAATCTATTCCGGCTTACGTAGATAGATACAATTTGTCAAATTGAAATATTCTATGTGGTTTACTTTTGTTTTTAGGTTGTAAAAATTTTGAGTATCCTTTTCTCATGTTTCGCGCTTTTTTGGTGCTTTTAGAAACAGCGAATGTTAGGTTGCGTACGTTTCATTTTTGCCCCTTTCAGAATTAGCGTTTGGCTGCTTTTGGTTAGGACGATCTGGCAGCCCTGACATAAGGTCTTGTAACTGCTTGAAGCATTCTCGCGCCCAACTTCCATGTCCAAAAATTCATATTCTCTAATTAATTTTCCCAACACACTCACTTTTATAATGTTTTCTGTGCAAACCAGGCTGTTCTCGTATCACTTGTAAGCTTTTTGTGTATTCTGATGTACTCGACAATATGCTGTACTCTGCCGTTTTCACAGCAGTTCCTCCACTGTGGTCTGTTGCTCTCTCAAGCATTTCGTTTTATTTTCCCGTACACTAGGTTATTTTTTGTTGATTCAATGAACTCAACTTAATCCAGATCGGGAAGCTGGAGGCAGAACTCGAAACGTCGAAGGCAGAAAATGGCCAATTGGTGGCGCTCATGAACGACTTCGCGGTGACCATGACAACCATGGAAGAAGAGCAGAAACTGGAAGCCATCAAGAACACAGAGGAAATAGCGAAGGTAGATCCGAAAAATGCGAAGGCCTATTGTTTTTGTTGTCCACCATCTCACATCTGGAGTAAGTTAAAAAAAGTCTTTTGAAACGAAATTATCGGCCTCCCCAACCCTTGGTAACATATGGGAAGCCCAAAGCCTTGTCTGTTTTGGTCGGGTACAAAAATATTTTGTATGAAATCAGTTGCTGCTGAAACAGAGGCCAGGGGGGAGTTTATGAGGCCAAGGACCAGATCAGGCGCGAATTTTAGATTCGCGACGCGAATTTTTAAGTTGCAGACCAGATTTGACAATGATATATTTCGTTGTGTTGACTGTTGACGGTAAATCTAATTAATAAACGGGAAACAGTTCAATTTGAAACCAGCTGCCAACTGTGTTTGTCATTCAAATTATTCTGGGAAACGTCACCAGGGATTTACGTGGTTTCAATTTCCTCACAAACGTACTTTCTACCAGTAGCGCTTGAGGCCAATGCCTTAGTATGAAAGACAGCAGACCTTTCTTCTTTGAACGGTTGCAACTGTTGTACTTCTGCAAATGAAATGTCACGAGCGGTTTGTTCTTCGCAGATCAATAAAGAAAACAAGGATCTAAAAGATCAACTGAACGTGGTCGAAAAAGCTTTCGCGGAATTACTGGCGCGTTCGGAAAAGACCAAGATTGCCATCAACAACTTTAAGGTACAGCAGATCCTTTTCAGTCATCACATACATCTTTGTCAGGATGTCGTCGAGTGCTGCACAAATTGCAGTTAGAATTGTTCCCGCTAAAGGTTCATTTTATGATTGAGCAATTCTTTGTTAACAAGTAGTGTACTAAGACATTATTCTGATATTTATTGAAACTTTTTCGAGTAAATATGGAATAGAAGACTTAAAAATCGCAGCTTATGACGTCTATCTTGTGATGTCATGGATTTCGCACTCTCGCAGAAATTTCAAACGCGTGTGCTTCAGTGCCAAACTATGCATCGCAAAGAGAAATAAAACTGCTACGAAAAAGGTTCCCGAAAACTTGTAAGTGCCACGACGTGGTTTTGCACTCCATTCTGCGTATTTCTAACGAAGCACCATCCCTACCTTCGCACCTCATCATCTCCGTGTAACTGCATGTGCCGGAGGATATGGGTGTTATTGCAATTCGTGACAAACCTACACCATCGATGGACACAACACGTTTTAACAATAGAGTTCAATAACTTTCACTTTTGTCCGATGTGTGGAGCTAGGCTAACTTGCTCTATGACAACAATGACTCTCGCGTGCTGTTGGATTTACAAAGCTTCCTCCTTTTTTTCAATATTTCTCCTATTCGGATTTTGTTTCGCAACCCAAACCTTCCGAGACACTAATACTATTAACAGAGACCCTGACTTGTTGAAATCTTCGGCTTCCCAAACACACCTTTGCGCCAATGCCAGCTCACCGATGCCTTTTAAACTCAAGCCCTGATTAGACGATTATCAATCCGGAATGCTTTGATAAACAAGTATCTGTTTTTCCAAGTTATCCTTCATACTTATTTCTAAAACTACCCAAAAAACTGCGCCAACCAGTAAACCTTACATCATTTCCAGGTCAATGAAAACACCTACAAAAGCGCCATTGAGCAATACGAAGCTGGCAAACGAGAATTGACACAAAAATACAATGCGTTGAAAGTCTCTGCCGAAGAAGATCGCAAAAAGTGAGTGTGCGAACGAGACGGCCAGTGTGAATGGAGCGAAGTGATGCCCCCCTCGCTGTTTGTTACGTGGCAACGGTGTAAAAGAACATTTGTGTTTTTTTCTGGTTCCACGTCACATTATGAAGTTACGCATGATTGGTTGCATCATACACTGAACCATTCTGTCTCAAGAATTGTTTCTAGATAGCTAGCATCACAGTTTCATAAAGGAACCTACAAAAATGTTCCAACAAAAAATGGACACTACCAAAACAACCGTTATTTTTGTCTTTGCCGTACTTTATTGTGGAAGAGGTGCAAAACAATAATTTATGCATACTTCGGCACAATTGGTTGTGCGTCTAACTTCTGGCGTGGCGCTCTGAATGCAACGCGAGCGACGCACAACGCCTTTAAGTCGTATTTGGATGTTCTCTTAATTTTCAATTGTAATTTCACGTCGTTGCAAACAAACTTAGAAGCAGATACATTCACTGGTTGCCTGGTAACAAGCTGCGCGTGATTGAAATGCAAAGCATAATATACCTTCGCAACACGTCTTTGTTTTACAGACTGGTGGAGGAGTCGCAGAAGAAACAAAACGAGTTGCGCGCGCAGCTGGCTGGAGCCAAGGTGAGGATAGAGTTGTGTTGGGTTGTTGTGGTAACTTATCTGCACAGATTTGACAACTTATATTGCTTGTTCCATGCGACCCGGGCAGGCGCGATGCAAGGTCGTGGAGAGTCAGTGCAAGTCGCTCGAGTCGCGGCTGACGCAGACGACGAACGAAAACGAAGAACTGACGAAGATCTGCGACGAGCTGATCGAACAGCAGCAACAACGAACGACAAAAAACTGATTTCCTGCTGGTTTTATCTTCAACATTCGTCTCTATCTCTTGTTAATAATAAAAATCCTTCAGTGTGCCCCATTGCATTGCAGCGTCTGCATCCGTCTCCACGCGCGCACCTGACATTTATCATTCTGTGTGGGCTTCTTGCAGCGCTCTTCTCGTTCCCAGCTTCTCAGCCAGCTTGCTCCGTCTGGCTGTGAGGACGCCGCTGGTCAAGGCGTAAACTACCAGGGCTCCCAGTGCCACGGCTATTGAGATTATCTGCAAGAAAACCGACAGTGGATGTCCAACAGAATGCAAAATGCTGTAATGTCATATTTGAATTCAACAATCTTAATGTTCAGTAAACGGTTTCACATTAGCAAAACAACAGGTACTTCAGTGGATGAACTGCACAGTACTTGATTTCGTGAATCTGCCCGTTGCTCGGGCAACGTGGAATAACTCAGTAGCAACGGCTTTATGAGCCGTGCCTATTGTTTGAACTTACTCCCTACCTGGTCTTTCCTCATAAGTGGTTCTTTGCCTGTAGCAGACTGCGTAGTTGGATTGGGTGATGCCATTCCTTTAATAAACTTCCGCTCGATCCGATAACAGAAGTTGGTCAGGTTGCCACAAGCAAGCAGGTGATTCTGCGACAGTACAATGGACATTAGGAAATAAGAAAATTTTGCTTTTACAGCATGCAAAGAGCTATTGTAGGAAACAATCTTCTTAGTCTTATTTCTATAGCGAGCTGCTGTATGTTTGACGTGCGCGATTACGTCGTCTGCAGTAGATACATCAAAAGGGGGGGACTCTTCGACTTACGTTTATAGGTTGGTCACAAGCTGAGCCAACCCTTTTTTTTCTTCCATTCTCAATATCGGGTCAACACCGTTCACCGGACATCTTACATTGCCGCGAGGAAGCGCGCCAAACAACAAGTGAAAGCGAACTCGGTTATGGTAAAATCTGTCAAATCAACATCGTGTGAAAATAGGTGCTGATATACAGGGGTCGGGAACCTTTTTGGCTAAGGGAGCCAGGAAGCCTTCATATTTTTAATTGCATTGCCGTGAGACCAATAGCGAGCCATATAATATTTTTCAACACTTAATGCAACTAACCTACTAACTAACGCGTGCATTGTCAAGCAAAACCCAACAATGTTAAATGTCTGAATTTTCTCTTTTATAACATGCTTCTTACTGTTAATGCGACTTATGGTGCTGCATGGTGTTACCGATGGCTTTGTAGTCTGGTAGATGGAAAATTACAGAAAAAGTTTCATTCGTAACAATCGTGTTAATAAAATATCAAGCGAGCCAAATGCCGTCATCAAAAGAAACATCTGGCTCGCGAGCCATAGGTTCCCGACCCTGTGATATGACGTTATCAAGAGATTTAAAACGGGGAATCCCTGCAAGCAACTCGGGCGGGCTTTTTTTCGGGGCAACTTCAACCCCACTCGACACTGCTTGCTTCGCAATAAACGGGTGATCCTTTGTAAATGAAATTTATTTAGCATTTTGAATACCACCTTCTTGTGAACATTAAAGTACAGGCATGGGCGTCGGAAGTGGGCCTTGGATTTTGAAAATTGACATTTTCCTACTACAGTACCTTGTTGGTAAAACGAATTTTATCACTGTTGGCTTGAAAAATGATTTTAGCTACTACCTGTAAAAAAATCCTTCCGACGCCCATGAATACAGGATTCGCGAATACATGGCTTAAAAATCGGTTTGAAATCAATGAAAAACAAAGTAGCGCTTAAAACCTTTAGCTCGGTGGAAACTAGAGGTGCTTTAAAAAGCAATCCAAGGTGTCCATAGACGACTGCATCAAGTGTCGAGGGTGAATTCCCGAAAAAGTACGGACGATTTCCGAGTTTTTTATCCAGAGCGTTCATGCACTCTTGCGCTTCTTTGTAAACGATTTTTTCGATCTGACTGAGTCCATTTACTGAAAAACTACGTTTCGATTGCAAGATCAGGTGCTCCGCTGTTTGCCTCATGCGAGACGGGTACCACATGCCCCAAGGAAATCTAGAAACGAAAAGCATTTTATTTCAATGAAACTTTGCTGTCGATAAAAGTAGTCGTTTTTTTGCAACGTCCAATATGGTGTCATTGTTTTTTTTACGTTGTTTCCCACTTGTTTTTTTTCGGTCATAAACCGAAATGTTTTTGAAATGACCGAAAAAATTAAGTCATTTCGGCCAGAATGTCTAAAAATATACGCTAATGAACACTGTTACGGTGAGTTTTAATACAGTCGTGACCAACAGTTTAAGACCAAACAAAGAAATTTCATAATTTCTTGAAGTTTAAGACCAAACACAAATTTCATAATTTTTTGAAAGTTTAAGACCAAACAGGGAAATTTCATAATTCTTTGATACCGTAGCGTAATGAAAGTACACAGGTGTTTCCGATCTATAATTTTCATAGATAGGCATCATATTTATATATTATTATCCATTTTACATTAAAAATACCAACATTCAGTGCTTTGTATGTCCTCCTTTTGCCTCTAACACCGCCCTGACCCGTCTCGGCATGCTCTCGATGAGGTTTCGGCACAACTCTGTGGGCATGTCGAGAACCCAGGATGACTTGATGGTCTTAATAAGCGATGGAAGACTGGTTCGATGCTTCTCAGCAACTCTATTCTTCAGTACTGTCCAGAAATTCTCAATTGGATTAAGGTCCGGGCTATTTCCTGGCCATTCGAACAATCTGATGTTTTTCGTCTTGAGAAAGTCCGTGACGATTTTTGCCCGATGGCATGGCGCCCCGTCGTGTATAACTATCTCGCAATTATGCACTGCCGTGTGTAACTCCAACTTCTCTTTCATCAATTCCAGATATTTTTTTGCCATTCATGGTGGTTCCGGGATCGAGGAAGAATAGGCAGGCCGTTCCTTGGGTTTAAATCGCTCCCCAAATCATCACACTCGGCGGGTGTTTCATGGTTTGCTGTGTGAGTCTTACGTTGTACCGAGTTCCTGGTGGTCTCCTCACAGTTCTCTTCCTCGAGGCAAACTGCTGAATTGTTGTTTCGCCGGAAAACAAAATTCTGGACCATTGCTGGCTTGTCCAGTCTTTGTATTTTTTCGCAAACTGCAAGCGCTTCAACTTCATTGCAGAGGCCAGTCTCGGTTTTCTAGCCCGTTTCCGTGATTTGAGGCCGAATTCGTCGGTTAAACGGCGACCGATGGTTCTTCTGCTGATTCTCGAACCAGTTTCCCCCAGTTCCGCTCGAATCTTTTTAGCTGAACACGTAGGAGACTTCACGACACATCTTTTTATCAAAATATCGTCTCGTCGGGTGGTTTTCCGTGGACGACCGCTCCTCTTACAATCTGAAGAAGATCCACAATTCTTGAACTTGACCACTGCTTGATGCACTGCTGTTTTACTGACTGCAAGGCGTTCACTTACTGCGCGTTCAGCGTATCCTTCCTGGCGTAGAATCACGATCTGAGCTCGCTGTGCCTCAGAGAGAGACCGTTTCCTACCCATTCTGAGGCAAGAAAATAATGACGAAAAAACAACCTCACTGCTGAATGGTTGACTGTTTATGACTTGAAACAGTCTCTTGCGTCACACTCTCGCACACCAGAAAGGATGATGCAATCGCGTATGATTTCTGATGCAATACTGCGGAACAAGGAGCTTCGCACAAAAAAATCGACTTCGGTCTTAAACTTCTGGCCACGACTGTACAACTGAGAAAAATGATCGAAACGTCTCAGCAAAAAAATGACCGAAGTCGAAAAAAAACAGGTCTCATCGTAAAAAAACAGGTATCCCATCACTTTCCATAACTTCGAAGTTACCCACTTTATTAATAATACCGTGTGTTGTATATATTCTTTGCTAAGCTGCCATACTGACAATCACATGATATAGCCACAAATTTCAATAGGTTCGAATGTAATGGACAACCTGAACAGAATATCACTTTTGGTGCAGGCGAACACTGCAATCCATAATTGGACAAAACCAACAAAATTGTAAGGGTAACTTCTATATAATTGCTTTTTTTGGTGATTAGTGAGGAAAAGTGGTACATCTTAATCACTGCACACACCAGGGTTGCGGAATCGGAGGTTTTTGGGTGGAATCGGATTTCTAAGGTCACTAGGAGTCGGATTTTTTTATCCGACTCCGGAAGACCACTTGAATTATTTTACACATCGCACTCCTAAGTTAAGATTTCCTGTTGAAATGGTACGATTTTTTTTTAACTTTTATTGAAACATAAAATTCTTGCTGTGTACCACGATTACCATTGATTGCTAATTGCTACAAAACTGTTGACAGCCAAACTTCATTCAGGCTATGCCGAGTACGTGTGGTAAATTTAGGAAGTGCCGGAGTCGGAAATTTTTGACACTTTACTTCCGACTCCGCAAACCTGGCACTTTTCCGGTCTCTGCGTGTAATCAGTCCTGAATATACAAGCAATGCTTACGGGTGAAATGTTGAAGGGCTAAAGAAGGATAGAGAATGCAAGCAAACTCATAACTAAAATGAATAAGTTCAACCACAAACTGCAGCAAGTAATAACTGGAAAATGCGCCTTCCTCCAATAATTGCTTTCACTAAAGCTGAAAAACTATCTGACACTAATTATGGAGCACACACCACAGCTACGGAACCACGCCGCGGTTACTCAACACAAAGTGCTTGTAGAATGCGTAAACAGGGAGGAGGTCTTAAGGTTGATGGGCGTACTCTAGCGAGAGCCTTTTTAAATGCTTAAAGTTGGAACATACAACAATCGGTAAATCAAAAACTAACTGTGTGTTAAAAAGGGGTCAAACAATAAGGCAAAGGAGAAAAATACAGTTGGATAAGCCAAAAAGGGCTCGTGTCAGTGTATAATTTAAAGAGAGCACCAAATTTAATTGCAAAGTGCTGCTGAAGTGCAATCCATTACAACAAATTTTCTATACACAAGTAAAGTATAAAGCATTGATATACCAGAATAACTTACCCACATAAACTAGCATAAGCTGGCCGTACAACTTTTGTGAAATTTGCAGCATCCAACCACAGAGTATATAGAAGAGCAGGTTTTAATTTCTGTTGGATATATGCCAAAAAAGCCAAAGTGTCTGCATTTTCATCACCACTTAGATTAAAATCTGCATTATATCCTTCGCGACGAAAGATGCTAATGATTCGAAGCAACTGCGAATACACATTTTCTTGAACTTCCAGTTCAGGCAGCGTCCCAGTAATAGCTTTTTTAGGCAAGCATTCAGCTATTTCCAGTGGTGCATTTGTAAACTTGGAATAACAAATCACAGAAAGTGAATCAATGTCTACAGAAGGTAAATCCCAATCACTGCCCCAGCATCTCAATCCCAGATGATCAGACATGACAGCAACATACAAAGTAGAAACCTAACAGTAATGAAAAAAGCAATATTACAATATTATGATTGTATTTATGAGAAACCAAACCTTTATCTCATAAAAACCAGGGTGGCAGGTAGGATGCATATAACGGAGTTATCGAATCATATGGATTTGAATCCAAATATCAGAGTTTTTTTGAAGCGCTTGCGCACTGCATACAATATGGCCACCGAATTATGCATTACATACCCAGAAATGTGAGTGTTTGCCCACACCAAGTTATCCATCGTGTTATGACTTTTGATGCCTTATTGAGAAATAACCTTTATCGCTTCTTGCAACGTTGTGCATCTTCATCTAACTTTTTTATCCAATCTCTTCAAATGTCTGATGCTTTTCACAAATCTTCATTTTTCCTCAATAATTTAACACTCATGTATGACGGTGACCAACTGATATAATTGTGGAAGCGTTGGACCAGTGTACGTGTCTCATCAATATTTTTCCAAAAAATAGCCTATTGTGTTTGCATAACGAAAAGCTCCCGTGCACTGCTATAAAAATCAGGATTATTAATTGGCAGATTCAAAACTTGAGAAATTTATTTTGCTGTTGATCTCATAATAAATGCATTGTAAAGCATTTGAAACCTTGATTGGAACATTTACATGTATCTGTGCGCCAATGTACACCCCCATCAGACTCATTGTTCACTTCTTGCTCCTGTCAACAGTTAGCTGTTTACCTAAAAACTTTGATGTAAGAATGCCTTATTTTTTCTCACATTACTCCATCCCTGTATTATGGTGGGTGTGTGATGCTGCAGTTGAGGTGATGTTAAAAAAATTTTTCTCCTATCCATGCGATCATGTGCAAACACCTATTCTGTAATGAGTTATGGCTAACCATTTTTTGTGTTCATGCATTTTTTACTGTGCCTACGATATGGACCATGTGTCTACAATAAATCATCATTATTATTTTGAATATTTAAATTTGATATAAATTTGCATTGAATACACATTCAAAATTGCTAAGTCAGCAAAACAACTGGTTTCAGTAAGTTTTGCAGTCGCAATAAATTTTGCAGTGGCACTCTTTGCACTCCTGAATAAAGAGAAACACTCAAAAAGCTCACGGCATTGCTTAGTGACATAACAAGCTAATTAACTGGTCATGTGATCGCTGATTGGCATCTAAACCTCTGCACAATCAGCTCATTTTGTTCCTAACAAATTGTTCCGGAATAGGATTCAATATTCTGTATTCAAAATACAGATTCTGAAATATTCCAGAATCTTTAAATCAGTGGTTCTCAAACTTTTATGAGCTGTGGCCCCCTTCTATCTTCTAAGTTTAAGTGGCGAATACTTAATATATCGTGACACTTGGGTTATGCAATATTACGGCAAAGCTACCTAGTTAAGGCCTCTGCTCGTGGCTCTCAGAGAATTGCTCTGTGGCTCCCATAGGCAGCCTGAGGGCCCCATTTGAGAAACCCTGCTCCTAATGTTCCATAATGCACATCCCAAGTGGCAGAACTTCTTTAAATCTCATATAAAGGATCAGACATGACACTTTCTAGTGTCTTATCCATAGAACTGCATCTGCCTGCTTTACTGTTAGTTTTGTTAGACACCATGTGACCTGTCCATTTTCTTGAAAGTCATTTCTATGTACACAGACAAAACACATGCTGATACTTTACGTACAATGTGGTTTTGATGAATATAATGTTTGTGCACACTGAAAAGGTAGGTAATCTAAAACATGCGTTCAATGAAAAAATCTCAAACACTATTATGTTACTAAAATCAAACAATCTGCATGCAACTTCAACACCAATATACACATTTCTCTGGAAGTTCACACATTAATAAAGAAGTCACATCACCAATTGAAAAATATCATACGAATAATGTGATCAAATAGATGAACATATTTAGAATTGGTTTAATTGTTTCCTTGGTTATTTATAGTTATGAATAGCTTGAACTGAAATGAAGTGCTACTAACAGATGTAAACATGATTTTTATCACAAAGCTTTCTAATATATCTGTCTGCCATGTAGTATATAGGCTGTTTTGAGCACAGTTAAAGTCTAAAGCAAACAAAACAATGCAACAAATTCATATTATGTGACATCAACTTCTCAAACAATATACTTAACACTATTCTGCATGAACCCAGTTTATATAAAAATCTGGTAACCATTTCAAATTTACCAACACTGAACTTACAAACTTAAACTTTTTACAAGCCCATGCAAATTGTTTACAATGCCACTACAATTTTGTACTTGGCAACACAATTAAAATTTTACAATATACTCATAGCTGAGCATCACCAATAATATTTCAGTTGAAACATTGAATTTTTACAAGCAAAAGCTTTGGCAACAAAAATAATAATCAATGAAGAAAAACACACTAAGAGTTGTCATAACTCTTAACACAAAAATGTTTGGTTCATATTAGATTCATATAAGTTGGTTAATCAAAGTAGACAAAATTTAATCCAGATGACATACTAATTTTAAGACTTCAATTTTTGATTCAAAACTTAAAGGGTAGTCTACATACAAGCCCTAGTGCAATTGAGCATTTCTGCACATATGAGGTTTTCAGCATGACTATCCTGCATGCAGAAATTTTGCATTGATAAGAACATTTTCTTGCACACACTGAATTTCTAAGTCTTGTCTTTCATGTGAAACTCTAAAATTGACATGCAAACAAATCCAATTTTTTTCTGCCATGCACCAAATTTGTGCCTGTCATGCACAAGCACTCATGAAGAAAGACCTTCAATTCCAATCAGGTATATAAGTTATCTGTACAATACTCAATTCAGTAGTACCACTCCCAGTGTTTTTCCATTAGATCTAGCGTTTTTCATTTCCTCTAGTGTTTTTCTGTGACTATCTACTTATCTAGTGTTTTTTATGAGTGACCTGAATGTAATTAATTGCACAATTGTGTGTAATTATAACTGTAATTGAGACCTTTCGATTTAGTGCAATTGTAATTTGCTAAAAATTCTACCTAATTAAATCTTAAATTACACAAGACAATATAATGTGTTTTGAGTTAAACCGCTGCAAAGTCACTTGGTCATATGTTAAAAGTGTTAGTGACCTGTTGGACAAACAAACACAAGTGATCCGTGATGCTGCTATCTCTCATTTTCTTTTATCTCTGGTTTACAAGGAGTTGCACAATCATCAATGTCTATGGTTGGCATTGCAATGCATCTTCTGGACATTTTCACTGTGTCCAATTTCGCCTTTTGTTATCTAGTGTTTTTTTTTCATGGAAGCTAGTAGGCTACTTTTCCGTAACAACAGAGTGGCAACACTGGTTGCCACTCTGTTGTTATGGAAAAGTACTAAATTTCATGATAAAAAAACACTAGATTCACAAAAAAACACTAGATTACAAAATATTGATCAGTCTTCTAAAGGAATTCAATGCAAGTAAGGTGTAAAAGCAAAAGGAAAAACTTATAGACAATGAAAATGGCCAGAAAATGCATTGCAATGCAAACAAACACATTGCACAACTCATTGTAATCCAGAGACAAAAAACTGGAGATAGCATCAATGCTTGTGTTTGTTTGCACAGGTCACTGAACAGATGACCACAGTGACTTCGTAGCGGTTAACTCCAAACAGATTATATGCTCGTGTGTAATTTGAGATGTAATTAAGTAGAATTTTTAGCAAATCACAATTCCACAAAATCAAAAAGTCGTAATTGCGGTTACATTTACACAAAATTGTGCAATTGATTACATTCAGCTCACTCATAAAAAAACACTAGATAGCTATGAAAAACCACTAGAACACTAGATGAAATGAAAAAACACTAGATCTAGTGGAAAAACATTAGGAGTGGCACCACTGGTGGCAACACTGACAATACTGCATGAGCAGACCTGGCCATTTAACAGTAGAACTAGAACATCTCCGTCTAATCTCGCAAACAAAACACGTGCAATTGTTAGAAAAGAACCACCATTGTTTCAACAAAGTACACTTTTCTTTTCACACAGAAAACGCAAGGCTAGCTCACAAGTCAGAAACGAATTAGATGACGATCTGAACACAGAGGGTGAAGGCAAACTCCACTTGCAAACAATCTTGCAAATATATTGAAGAAATGGAAATCAATGCTTAGGCTGCAACAAGAAAAGCACTTTCAACATCAAATTAGTACACAGCGTGAACATCAAAATATTTTCTGAAAAGATCGAATCTTCTGTTATAGCATCATAAGCAGTCAGATTGTTTGTATTCGTCACTATTCTTTGAACACTATAATCGCATTTTACTCCGTGAACGAGTGATCGAACTTTGCGGTGTCCGTTTGATCGATGGCATGACAAGCCACAACGCTTTCGCATTTTACCTAGACTAGTCCAATTTAGGAATTAGCGCCCTACTCCGCAGTAGTGCTGTAACAAGTGTTACGTGTTATCTAATACAGTAAAAAACTCTAGCCTTGCGGCAAGCTTCTGAGGAATCTGCCTGCAGTGTTACTGTTAAGAATGTGTCTGTAACCCTGTGGTTCTGTCTTCAGTGCAGTTGCAAAAAGTGTCTGTAACCCTGTGATCCCACCGGCTTCAATGTCTTGTACTACGTTCTGTATTGTCTGTTTTTATTAACCTGCGTTCTGCAGAGTGCATGTGTTCATACTATGGACTTCTTGTCTGCTCACAAACAATTAAATCAATAAGTGGCTGAAGTCAAGGTCGACCGACGTTCCCGAGAAAATGAGCATGACGCGTTATGCATGACTGCATTGGAGAACATAACGCTGCTACTGCGCAGATTTCGGATATGTCAATAACTAATATAAGTAATACTTATATGAATTCTTCACCGACATTGGATGTACCAACTAGCAGTGATGTGCCCGAGTCATATTTTTCATGGAAAACTATTAATGAATTGCATTCTACACATCAAAAACAGTCTTCTGATATTAATACTTTGAAGTTAAATGATGGCACACAAGCAAGTTGTCCAATAAGTATAAGCAATACACTTAATGAGTATTTTTCTTCCATTGGAGTATCCATGGGGAATGGGATTCGTCCTACCAATACATCTTTCACTACATTTATGAAATCTATTTCCCAATCTTTTGTCCTTGATGGCACTTGTGTAGAAGAAATCATTGCTTGTATAACCAATCTCAAAAACACTTCATCTAGTGGAATTGATGGCATATCAACTTAATTCCTAAAGCTGGCCAAAGGCACTATTGCCCCAATACTTGAAAAGTTGTTTAATAAGAGTATGGAATGTGGAGAATATCCTGATTGTTTGAAAATTTCACAAATTGTCCCAGTTCCAAAACGCTCCTCTCCTTCCATGCCCAGTCATTATAGACCAATATCTATTTTACCAACAGCATCCAAAATTTTTGAAAAAATTATTTATGCCAGATTAAGCAATTTTCTTAACAAAAATAAACTTCTTACAAACTTTCAATACGGGTTTAGAAACAATGCATCAACTGAATTAGCTGTATCCGCCATTTATGAAATTTTTTTGGAAAACATGGATAAGGGTAAAACCACATGTGCTGTTTTTCTTGATTTAAGTAAAGCGTTCGATACTGTTGACCACAAAATATTGCTATGTAAATTGATATATTATGGTATTAGAGGTAAGCAAGACTCTTTTTTTGAATCTTACTTAACTAATCGTAAGCAATGTACTAAAGTAAACAATTATTCATCAAATTTTCAGACAATTAAGTGTGGTGTCCCTCAAGGTTCAGTAATGGGTCCTTTATTATTTTTAATTTATGTGAATGATCTTCCTTGTGCTTCTACTTTTCAAACTACACTTTTTGCAGATGACACTAGTTTGCATTTATCTCACAAAGATATTAAAATGTTACAACTTAATGTCCAAAATGAACTTGATAAAGTCGATACTTGGATGAGGTCTAACAGATTATCAATAAACTATAATAAAACAGCTTACTTGATATTAACTGCAACATGTTCTCAAAATTGTAATTTTGAAATTTCTATGAATGGTGTGAGAATACAGCAAACTGACAGTATCAACTATCTTGGTGTTATAATTGATAATAAACTTTCATGGAAACTGCAAATTAGTAATCTCTGTAGGAAACTTTCTCAAGCCTGTGGCGTAGTGTGTAAAATTAGACATTTTGCTGATATAAAAATTTTGCGTTTGATCTATTTCAGTCTCTTCCATTCACATTTGTAATACTGCATAATTGATTGGGGACGGGCGTATAAAACTGTTATCCGACCAGTGCAAGTGCTACAAAAGCGAATTGTGAAATACATGACTTTTAGCAATAGAACATCAAGTGCAAGCAACATTTTTAAATTACTTAAAATTCTCAAAGTTTCTGATTTGTACCAACTTTATTTGGAAAAGTTCATGTATAAGTATAATGCCGATATCCTGCCCTCTTCTTTTGATAACTTTTTTTCAAAACTGTACAACATACATGATCATGGCCCAAGACAAGTTTCAGGAAATTTTCATCATAAACGTGTTAGAACTGATTATGGTAAAAAAATGCTGCAATATGTAGGACCTGCTGCATGGGTTGTATTTCCAATAATATCAAAAAGCTACCATTACATGCGTTTTCAAATCAAGCAAAATCGTGAATGCTTACTGGGTATTGACTCTTATGTGTGATATACACAGTACGTGATTTTTAAGATGTTTTTGAGAGTTGACCTTAAACTGAGCACACTTTTGTTTTTTGTTTTGTTTTCGTTTCATTTTGAACTCATGTTTTGTGCTTCACCTGTCATATTAAAACTTGACAGTCATCAAATATAGGCTGGGCTTGATTAAGTGACTGCTTTGGCCGTCTTTCGCCCAACCTGTGCTGTTTGTTTCAGCTTTGTCGATTGAAATGTGTTTTACTGCTGAGTACTGACAGTGTAAACATGACTTGACTTGACTTGTCGAGTCACAGAGTCACATTGTATGGTGTATCTGCACGTAAGGAACAACCAAGGTAGGAAGATGCGAGACTCGAGCACATCTATAACTCGGGCACATCACTTCTAGCTCGCTATGATTCGGGCACACCACTGCTGTTTGGTGCATCCAATGCCGGTGAAACAGTACAACTCTATTGAAAGTTGTCTATTTTGGAATCTTTTTTGTATCTTTCAGTTAGAAATTTATTGCCTCAGCTATCCGTAAACTTTTGTGGTATTCAAAAAACAGAAGCCAAAAATCGATTGACTTTAAGTCAAGATACCGTAGATTCGTATCCCCGTGAAGCCCGAAACAACAAGAAAATACTGAGACAACATTGACAAGCAACCAAGCTACACAAACTACTGCTTTGCAGCACCCTGTGGGCTCTGTTACTGAATTGAAAGGTTGAGCGCAATTTTATTCATCAGGAACCAGAGGCGGGACCAGACCCGGATTACCGGAGTCGACTCCGGCAAGATTCTGCGTTTTTCTTTCGGACCCGGATCCGGACCCGGAGTCAAAAATTTGTGAAAAACCGGGCAACGAACCGGAGTCAATTTTCCATTTCGGCAGTAGCAGGAGTCTGTGCAGTCTTTCTTACGTAAAAGCATGGGTTAATTACGGTTGGATCGATGATTGTAGCCGGAGTCTGAACAAGAGTCGGATTCTCAAATTTGAAGAATAGCCGGACCCCGATCCGGGTTCAAAAATTTTAGAACAGGAGCGGAGTCGGAATCTGAAAAAGTGACTCCGTCCACCTCTGACAGGAACAACATAACACGATATTATGTAATAAATCTTTCATTGGCGTAGCAAGGAGGAGCCCCGGGCGGTACCTTCTGGGGGCGGAAAATTGTTAAAAATTAGTTTTCAAAAGTAGTTTCAACCCTTTTCAGTTTTTGTACTTAGAATCAGGCCCGTAACGTAACCAGGGGAGCGAAGCAGCCCCTAGAAAATGTTTTGCCCCCTGGTAAATGTGTTGGACACAATTTAAAACTATTGGACATAATTTAAAAATTTAGGCCCCTATCAGAAAACTCTTTCCCCCTGCTGTTACAAGCTGGTTACGGGCCTGCTTAGAATCACTAACTTAAAATTTGATAACGTGGTTGTGGAGTGAGTAAATTAATATTGAAAAGCCTGCATGAAATCCAGGATGCTAAACTACTCCTGTGTTTGTTTTGAAATCGGGGATTTTTCACTTTTTTATTTTGGGAAAATTGCCCCCCCCCCTGCAACTTATTTACTTGCGTGTCCGCAGGGGCGGCAAAACGAGCATTTGCTTCCCAGCTCTACAGATTTTCTAAGAACCAAAAATTCCTAGAAAATCTGTAGCCAACAGCTTAATTTCGATTAGCTGATTTAGTTCTTGCAATGACCGTTTATTTGCCCGTATGACACTCATACTGCACAAGCGCCAGGTTCACTGTTCTCTGGTGTCATGCAAAGATGAGCTTGCAGGTACCTGCAGGTTGCAAAACATTCGAGCGCATATTTTTGCTGCTGGTTTTTATGGCGAAACAATGCAACAAATCTTCTGCAAAAGTTCACTTCAATTTACGGTAGTAGGCGTTTGGCAAGTGACAGTTGAACGCAAACGTTGGCGAAAGACCACCTGGGTCAAGTTCTCAGCCAGCCCTGTTGCTAGAACAAAGCAATTTTTCATTGAAGACGTTTCATAAGTAGTAAAAAAAGTAGCAAATGCAACGAATCAACGTCAGGTAAAATAAGCAAAAACAACAACAACACAAAAAGCGGGTGAAAAGCCTGGCTGTGTAGCCCACAGGGCGAGCGTTAGCAAGTGTGGGGTCCTATTGGAAACACTTTTGCAGGGCTCCACTCAGTGGTGAGTATAAATTTTTAAGGGGGTGCATCAAAATATAATGAGAGAAATCGGTGATGTTGAAAAGGCGAGGGCCGAAAGAATAAGCCAAAGACCTTTCCAGCAGAGACTTCAATAAACAGCGTATGAGTTCAACAGGCTACTTGCAGAGAGAAAGGGGTGTTGAGTGCTGTGCTAGTGCATAACCAGAGCTGAAAAGTTTGCTGCAGTAATAGCAAAAGATTTTTAGTCATGGATGACCTACCGCTTCACCATTTGGTGGTATTCCTTTGCAGTGAAACTTATGATTGCAGGCGGTCCTATTTCAAGTAAACAGTCCAGATTAGTCCCTAACATTCCGATTCATGACACCTGGCTAAGGAGCAGGATAATTTGTTCATCCAAATTTTGAATTTTCTTGCTCGCAGGGCGCCCCCTGCGCCCTCCCTGCAAAAATTTTTGCTCCCCTGGAAAAATGTGTTGGACATAGTTTAAAGCTATTGGACATAGTTTATTTGGGCCCCTCTTAGAAAACTCTTCACCCCATCTGGTGTCCAAGCTGGTTACGGGCCTGCTCGCATGCCTCATCAGATGCATTATCCGATGAGGTTCCTGCTTCGACAGAATTAAACGTCATACTTCCCGTAGGTTACATAAACTTCCACTTTTGACTGTCTGGCTTAACATGAACAGGCTGGCTGCCTACGTTGTAAGCCATCTTCAACGTGATGTGGCATTTAGGATTCCCTCAGTGGTTAAAATACTTGTCCAATGCACCTGTTTTTCTGCTTCGGTATGTTTTTGCCTTTTTCTTTTGCCTGCCACTTAATATTTTCGGCCTATGTCTCTCGGTCTTTGACTCATAATGTTCAGCTTAGTTACCGACAAAACCTATTCTTAAATAAATAGTCCAAATTCGAATGTTAAATCCAAAAACAAAACCCATGTCTATCAAAATATACTTTACACGTAGAAAATGGTTACAGTAACAACCACTGAAGAGAGCACAGATTAAAGGAACTGTTATTTGCAGCACACCTGAAATAGTCATTCAAAATTAAAACTAAGTTTATGTCAAACGTTTTCGCCAATCTCAGGCTACCTCATCAAATCTTTACGAGAGGGAAAATGAACAACGCTATTGAAAGACTGACTGAGCAGCACACCTTTGCAATTACGAAATTAGCGTTACCTTCAGAAGACATTAAACAAGTAGTAGCAACGTACCAACCAGGGGGGGCATTGGCCATTTGCCCCTCCCCCACCGAAAATTTCAAAACATTGCATAGCAATTTTGACATTTGCAGAAACTTTCAAAGAATAAAGATGAAATTGTATATTCTGATAATTTTTTGAATCTTTTTGTCCCACTGGTTAATTGTCTCCTTCAAAGATTTGTCTTGAGACAGGTCATCTGATCGAAAATTACGTAAATGATTGGTATTTAAAAAAATATGCTCGAATTGTGAAAACGTGGGAAATAGTTTAAAATGTTGGTATTTCTAAGGCATTTTTATCCTTTTGTTCGTTTAGGGGAAGGTGGGGCACAGTAGGACTAGGAGCACAGTCGTCTATTTTGATTTATTCAAAAAGTTGAAAACGTTGAACTTTAAAGTTTCCATGGTGATTTTGTCTCATACCAGCCGTAGTACTAAAGTGAATTTTTCCTTGACAGGAAGCCGTTGTTAACGAGTTACAGAGCAAGTTGTATTTTTGCTACCCAAAAGTAATTTATAAAATCGCATTTAGATTTGGGTTTTGCCCACGTTGATCAACATCTTCTGTTCTGAGTTTTTGTGACGTTGTAGTCAGGGCAATGCTACATTATTTGATAAGAACAGATTTTAAATGATTTTTAAGTTGAGTTGGTACTTCTTCATTTATATTTTTTAGATATACATGGGCATATCTGACAAAAAAATATGGGGCACACTCAACACATTACCACTAGGTCGGTCTAAACAAGGTAAAGCCTGAGAGGCTATGTTGGAATGCAGTACAGAATAATTTTAATCTATGAGCATTTTTAGGTTTATTATGTGCTTAGAGGCACATTATATTTGTATGGTAAGGTATGAATTTCAGCATGCTGCATTGGTTTCGTTGAATGTTTGATAATCATACAAATTTGTTTTGCCATGCAATGATAGTGGGTAATTAGATTGTAAAAAAAGTGAACAGGCAGTCAGCAAGTGCGTATTTTACATGGGATGTCACGTGAACATTATGCACGCAACGCAACTTTTTATTGACCGGTCAGGTGTACCCCATGCTCATGTCGAGTGTGCCCCACAAATGCAAAAAAGTGTCGACTGTACCCCACCTTCCCCTACCTTTTTTTTCTGAGACAGGTCTCAATTTGGCCTCATGAAACTTCATAACATTAGGGTACTGTTTGAACAAGCAAGGAATCAATTACAAATTTTTTATAGGAAATCGATTTCACGTAACACTACGCATCGTCAGTCCTTTCATCTTATTCAAATAGAATCGATTGAATACGCTGCAGGTATGTGCAAGTTTGAATCATCGCAAAACGATGAAACTAGAACCCAGTCGGCTGATTCCTCTAAAGCCTATAGAAAACCTGGAGCCTTTAATTGTAGGTACTGTTGAACCGTGCAAACCGCTGAAACGTTCAATAAGAGAAATCTTGACATGTTGGTTATTATTAAAAATGTTTGTGGTCACGTCAAACCGCGTGTTTTTCTTCGATCCTTTGATTATTTTTGTTAGGAGCAAAACGGATCACTATTATTAAGGTAGTACATTTCTTTAAAAAACGTTGTTTAGTTGCATTTTCGGTTCGAAACCTGATAGTTTTTAACTAAATTTAGCGTGAGAACTGTTTCACGTTTTAGTGTCTTCCTGGGTTGGTACCAGTACCACGGCTTGGAAAAAGGGTGTAGTAAAGTTTCATATGAGTGCTAGCCAAGTGTTGAACGCACCTACCTGAGTACCTACGACACCACTTTGGCCCCAAATAACACTTTACCAGACGCTAAAGTTTACAACCAGTGCAAGCCCTGAACGCTCTTAACCTTAAACGTGCTTCTAAAAACTTTCACACAACTCGTGGATGCCAGAAAAAACGTTTTGCTCCAAACACACCTGGTCCGTTATGCGCCAAAGACACAAGACACCTGATCCGTTTTGCCCGAAACGGTAGCGTTCAAAGGTCCCCTCACCCCTGACATAGGCTATCCCTCAAGTTTGGTATTTTCATTTGTGATAGAAATTCAAACACATGCTAGAAGAATAGGGCTAGAACAAAATTGCTAAAACAAAAAGCTAGACAGGTTTACTACTGTAGTATTGCCTATACATCCGCCACACTAAAGCCATGACTGTCTAGCTGAGTACGGAACAAGTTGTTTGTATTATGCTATTGATTTTTACTCCGTCCTGATCGCTCGGTCTGCATCTAGATTAAAATTGAAAAGTTTCTATTTTTGGAAATGTTGCGAAAAGAACTTTAAACCAATTTTAAGTAAGCCGTTCGAGACCGAGAAAATTCACCCTGATACGGCCAACGGAGCTTGTGTGAAGACTGACGTTGGCCATCAGCCAGTTCGCAAGCCGTAACCGGATTCTGTGTGGAGCCGCCTTAAGTTTGCCATGCTTGAACCCTAGGTTTCTACAGGCGCCAATTGAAACCTACTGAGCGACCTGAAGGTCGTTGGCTTATCCAGGCCTACGTTGGTTCGTAAATCTTGCTTCAAAATATTAAACCGAGCTGAAGTAACTTCTATTACAGTTTGATGAACACAGAAATTTTGTGTCTCTTAAAATCCTGAGTGTTTGAATTTCGCTGAAGTAAAATTCTGACTTAATCGAAAGGAACAGCATCGCAGTGATGCTTGCTTCAACCTGATTTAGTGTCGTGTCGACCAAAACACCAGAGTAACTCCGCGTTGAAAGTTGCTCTAAACATTATTCCGGTCACGCGTCGCATTTCATCGAAAGGTGCATTCAGTCAGAGAATCAAAAGGATTGCACGAAGTTTATATGCATTCGCTTTAGACGAAATAAGTATCACGGCTGTTGAAGCAAATCTGACTCAGTGTTGTTCTGCAACCACATCTCACTGTAGAATCGGCACAAAGTTTGAATTTCAACGTTTTTTGAGGTTACGGTTGGCAAAAATGGTGACCCGTTTTGCACTTCACAACTTTCCCATTTTAGTGAATATATTATAAAAAAATGAAGGATTCGAAATGACTCGTTGGCAGACGTGAAAGGGACTTAAACATGTTATGACAACAGGCTTATTTCACACTCGACATCAACTCGGAGTTGAAATCATTCTGATGATTCGGCAGGGGCGTAGCGAGGTTATATGGCACCCGGAGAAAGAAACAACGTTGGCGCCCCCATGTTCAAAGAACTTTCGGAAGCAAATGTACTGTATTGAAGAAAGTACTTGCGACGATGTTGGGACTTTTCGGCACTCCCCAGTGATTGGGCGTCCGGTGCATTGTGCCCACCCCTTTCCTCCTCATTACGCCCCTACCTCCCTCGTCAACTGCTAACGACTAGTACCACCACTCACAAAAACTCTTTACACGCTAGGCTGCCGGTAAAAGGTGGTCAGCTTGATATGGTTACAGCTTGACAATGCTGTGGTGGCGGGCACACACGCTTCAGCAGGAATACAGTCAATGACTCGATGGCCAGTAACAGTCGGCTGTCAATCCCGTATTCTTGCAAAACTTCCCAAAGCTTTTTACGAGTAATTTTCGTACGCTTTTTCGAGGTCGACAAAGTTAAAAACGTTGACATCTTTGGCATACTCCCAAGATTTCTCTAAAATTTGTTGGTAAAATTCGGCCTGCGGTGCATCGCTATCTCGCAGCATCTTTCTCCAAAGCACTAGGTAATGCAGCAGCCACGTTTTTTCAGAGACTGTGGCATCAATCAAAGTAGCTACATTCAAGATAGTTAAAGTACGAATCACAGCGCCATCCACTTACGCTAAAGGAACGTTCCCTTAGCTTCAGCGCTAGCTGTGTTTTTATTCCTAGACTTCTGTGCTTTCGCGGCTTTTCGCACTTGTTCGCATTAGAGATGTTTTCCGACTTCCACCGACATGTGACTTTCCTCACAGTAAACACTTTTCCAGGAAGGCTTAGCAAATGACCCGGTAGTTAAAGCATTCCCTCCTGTCCCCCTTCTTGCAAACGACGTCACTCACCACAGTTCGCCACTCTTGACCTCCAGACCACGTGACACACATGAGTTAATCTATTCAAAGTTTCAAGGATTTCAGGCCAGATTTCATCTCATCTTGCAGCTTCAATGAGATGTGGTTGTGTTTTTTCCTGATGTAATCCCCAATGTGCCTGATGTGAGAGCAACTGGGTTAATAACAGTGATGGATTCTGGACACTTGGTCTCGGTCTCGAGACGCGTCTCGAGACCCGTTTTTTGAAGTCTCGGTCTCGATCTCCAATATCTCAGGTCTCGTCTCGGTCTCGAAGGATTTCGGTCTCGGTCCCGAACTCTTCGTCTCGAGACTTTGCATAGGTTATTTTTTATGAAGTTTTGCAAGAAGGAGTTCCTTTAAAACACGGTTTTAAAAAATGATTGTTTCAAAATTTAGCCGTTCAGTGGCTAAGCTTTCTTTGTTGTTATGTCGTCTGCGAGATGGAGAAAACGATTTGCCCTCTACCCCGTTTAAAATTTATACTGAATTCAATAAAAAATGTGCATGCACCAATAAAACCGCAGCGCGTAATCTCTGCAGCGAGAGGCTGAGAGTACTTTGCTAAGGACTATCTTTGAACTGTTTTTCCGGTAGTTCGTTATGAAACCCATAGGCTTGTTCAAAAGCGTTGGGAGAGTGCCAAAAAGTTTCTTTTTTGAGAAGCCAAATGAAACCATGTCTTTTTTTCGAAGTGATTTTCAAAGCACTCTGGTAAAACACGCTGGTGAAGTTTTTTTTGTTCTGGGTAATGCAGACTTTTTTAAGTTCAAAAATGCCTCGGAACTCTCTTGAGGAGAAGTTTTGCTCATAAGAGTTTTATACAGAGAGCAAATAAGCGTCATGGCTGATCAGTCACTTTGACGTATCCTACTGCAATAGGCTTTACGGCCTTTCTGCATTTTCTTACCGACATGCGGTGTGGCGAAAATTCTAAGTGTATCAGAAAAACGGACATTTGGAATAGTTGTGAATATCAGTTTAACGTAAAAATATGGAAATTACGAAAAACTTGACAATAAAAAATAGCAAATCTTGGAATTATACATATAAGAGCCATAAAATCAGCGGGAAGGCGTTACACCATGTCACTGCTAGTCAACTACACCAGTAATCCTGAACTTCGCTCATTCTACCGCAGCATGCTGCGTCCCAACAATGCCTGTCGAAAGCAACTAATACTATCTTTTTATCAGAGAAAGAAAAAATCTTCAATACGGAGGCAATGCTTACCTGCAAAAGATCTGCTGCAGTTGTAAAAAAACTGACAAACTACGAGCACCTTGCCTTAAGTAAGACAAAAAAGTAAACCCAAGTTGCTTCAGGGCTTCATTAGCCCTGTGCACTTTGTTGTTGCCATGGAAAACACATCGAATCCACGGTGCCAACTGATTCACAAGTAATGACAAAAAATAAAACTTTCCCGCTGAACCACAGCCTAGCATGTGCCAGCTATGCTATTTATTTAGCCATACATACATGCAAATGTAAAGAAACCAAAAAAATAGGAAAAGTATCGAGAAGGGTGGCCAACAAGTAGAGAAAGCAAAATCCATAATCGAGAATTAAAAACAAGACTCCTTTCAGTTTCTGCGTATTTGATTGTGATGTCCAAGATGCTTTATTATTCCTTATTGTTATAATAAGCATGATGCATGATTTACTCTCATTTTATATTGTTGTAAGCAAATGTGAGGAGTGGAAAGAGGACCTTTTTATGGTCGGCCCCAGGCGACATTAACATCGCTACACCACTGCAGTAGAGCATGCGGTGGGATATTACCTCGCTGGTTCAAAGTGTAAAACTAATTTGTGCCAAAAAAGTCAATTGCTCTAATAGGCTTAAATATTTTTTTCTTTGCGTCAACAGCAGAATCACGAGCAACATTTTTAAAACTTGTTTTCGACAGAGTGAGCAAGTTTGGATGGATGAAAAATTAGTTGCAATTTTGCGTTTTGAAATTCAAAGTAGTGCTTTCGTTTTTTTAAATCTCTAAATTTATCACCTCTTAATTCGAAATCTTTGGATAATTATTTCTCAATTACTTGTCGTGTGAGGAGAAAAGTAGTTAGGAAAGTTAGGTGTAGGTAACGTTACAAAAAATGGCAAAGCTTTGTTAGCCAAAATACACAAAATATGTGGCGAATAAATTTGAGTGACAGTGCAGATGCCCAGTGTTGAAATAAAAAGAATGTAGTGAAACAGGTAAGTGGTAGATAGTAAAAAACTTTAAAAGTTTGGTTTTTCATTGGCAAATGATGTCAACGATGAAACACCTTGGCAAAAAATTAAATGATGGAAAGCAACATTTCCTGTGGAGTTATCACTTTACTGTGCTGTTTTGGCCAGTGCTTCTGGGGCTGTGTACACTTGCCTACATCGACTGTGCTTGTTTTAAAATAAAAAGTAATGATTCGCCTCTTCTCCACTTTCTCAAATAACATCGGCCTACTTCAATGGTAGGTAGGAGACCAGAAGATGGGACCTTCACCAGGGCATCACCTCCTGTCCTTACCAGGGGCGGATCCAGGCAGTACGTTTAGGGGGGACGATTTCAGTAAAATTTTTTGGTCAAGTATCATCACGGGTTTACTATTGCAAGAGTGATGAAGTATACTTCACACCACTGCTGTGACAAAACAATGGACGGCAAAATGGCCTTATATCGCGAATGCTGTTTTCCGAATTGTGCAAAATCATGGTGTAAAAAGTTACTTTCGTGGGTTTTAGGGGGAGCGATCGCCCCAATCGCCCCCCGGGCTCCGCCGCTGGTCCTTACACAGAAGGGTTGGTATTGTTTTGTAACGAACAAAACAATTAGAATTTTTCTGAGTCAAAACAAATTTACTGAAGCATGGCAACGGCAAACACCTCGAACATTCAGTAAGCTCACCAACATTTTTCGAGTGAAAATGCGTAGAACCTCTAAACCAGTGCTTTTCAACCTTTTTCATGCGGCGACCCATTTTGCAACCCCATTTAACCTAACGACCCCCTTCCGAAAATTTCCAGTCAGACATATGAAACGCAGTTGTGTTTGCACAATAGAAAATCACAATGACTATAAAATAACGTACGATATCACTGTGTTGAACCAAGACTCATTTATGAAATTCATGCACATGGCAGCATCAGTGAGAGAGACCCGTGCCGTATACAAATCACCCCACAGCACAACTCATTGAATATTAGAATAAAAACTCCCTTAGCTGCCGCAATCAGATATCTAATTAACAAACACATCACATTCTTACGTCACAAAGTTATTCGTGCGTTGCCAAACGCAACAGTATTCTGTACTGTGGTGGTCATAATCACACTTAAAACAATTTTGAATGAAAAAGTAGGATATCATTTTTGCCAGGTGATCCTATTATTTTGGCTACGACAAAAAGTAGTTCCATAAGAAATATAAAATAGAGAAATATTAATATGTTTGTCAGAAGCTCTCACGACCCCTAGAAAATAGGCAATCGACCCCCAGGTTGAAAATCACTGTTCTAAATGCTGCCAACATTTTCAATGTCCATGCATTTCTTCATGGAATTTGTAAATAAAGCCACAGGTTTGAGGTTGTAAATTCCTGAGGAAAGTGAAAATGAACGTTTGCAGTATTTGGCCGTTTGCACAAATTTCGAATGATTTTTATTATCTTGATATTTGGCAATGTGCCAGATATTTTGTTGCAGCATTATTCAAGAAGTTAGCTTTAATCACCATCACAGAAATGTGTGGTCTCGAGTCCCGGTCTCGAACTTCCAGGTCTCGGCTTTTATGACAAACTCTCGGTCTCGTCTCGAAATTTTAGCCACGTCTCGGTCTCGACTACATCACTGGTTCATAAGCAGTTTAAAATACTTCCACGTGCTACGAGATGTTATTTTTCCGAAATAAGGTGATATCCGTACACAATCAAAAGTGCAATAGTTGCCTTGAGATCGATGAATCAGATTGTTTGCTCATTTTCATGGTCAACGAAATACTCCAACCAGGAGAGCAAGCCTACGTGCATCTCTGTCACGATGGACTGTTGTCGTTAGTCCAGTATGTCAAGGTAGGCAGTGAGCCTGTGCTATGGCAACCCTGGCACGAGGGCAATGACTATAAGGACAGAACCGTCGCCAGCAAGTTTTCAATAGCGGGGCTGGACAATTTAATATTTGTCACAAACTCTACTGATTTATAGTGTTTCATATTTTAATTTGTGGGGGCTAAGGCCACAAAGCCCCCCGTGACGACGGGATCGTTTACGAACCCATTTGTCAACTGCTTGTTTTTTGTGCAACGCAATGCAGAACTTTCACATCAGAAGGTATCCCATTTGTACGAAACATCGTAGGCATGCATGACTTAATAGATAGAAATCTCAAGCACGCGGCCCGCGATAATTCTTGATAATATTTAAGTTATTTAGTTTATCCCCCTGTGTTTGAAAGTGTTAGCGAGTTAACAAATTCCTTTTAAACGAACGTAGAGACTTCTAAAAATAATTTGCCTGTTAACTCATGATACTTTTCGCAGAAAATAAGATTTAAAAGCTGTTTCCAGTAAGCTTCAGGTACAGCCATTGTTGCGTCAGCGTCATAATGCGGCCCTCGGGTTTACTTTATAAGTCCTGATTTGATTCTCGGAGCAATTTGAGTTCGAGACCCATGGTTTAACTTCATGAGAACGCCCGATATTTCTAAACTCAGAACACACATCAAAGAGACTTCTGTTTGCTTTAAATCTATGTTCTATTCGCAAAGATCACAGTGTGTTCAAAACGCACGACGAACTACAACATGGCCAACAACAAACACTTGAACTCACAGTATGCGAGGTTAGCGCTAGTCCAAAACAGAAAACACGTCATCACGAATGACGTCAGTGCCGCTCGACATAACCCAGGAAGCTCGGGCAACAAAAAGGGGTGGGTTGGGCAAGGATGTTTGGCCCATTCTCGTCTTGAAAGCACCAGCACTGAGCTGTGTCACTACAGAATGCGAAGGCATACCAAGCAGCTCTTGAAAGCGTTAAAGAGTTGGCCAGTACGGGCCAAGGCAGGCCGGCAGTGGACCCTGTTATGGCGCCTAGGGTCAAAGGATCCGCCCATGCATGATACGGAGTTGTCGCAAAAAGGTACAAAACAAGGAGCAAAGTTAATACTGTGAACGCAACTGAACGCAATGACCGAACAAAGTACAATGCTTAGATCTTCGGGAGCTTGGGGGCACTCACCAGCGGGTTCGTTTCTTCCAGTAACTTGCGTCCGGCAGCCTTGTAGTCGTATGTGCAGTCATGCATTTCGGCGTAGCGATGCGTGGCGCAGAAATTGTTGCCGCACCTGACGATTCAAGCGTGACGGTTGACTGCGTCTGGCCGGGAGACAAGGCATCTCTATGACGCCATACCGACCATTTCGGTGGTGTTTTGTTACATAACAAAGGTGGTCTTTTAAGAATACACCCTTCACAAACGAACATATTATCTCCCGCACAACTTGCAATACTGGCCCAGTTTCATGAAGTAAGTAAGCAATACTTGTAAACCGCTACTACGTACCTCAAGTAAACCCTACACCAGGGTCCCCGAACTACGGCCCGCGGGCCAAATCCGGCCGCAAAAACACCTTGTCAATAATATATTAACGAAAAACTCGTTGATTTGTTGAATGCAACATATCCCGAAACAATCACATTACGTAAGATGTCCGGCCCTCGAACTGTTGTGTAATGGCTTATGTGGCCCTCTGACATAAAGTTTGGAGAGGCTCCTCTATAACATAGAAATTCTTATCGACAAGCACGTCGCACGTATTGAAACTGACAGACTTTTCCGAGAAAAGGACAACCGGCCTTATATCAAATCAGCTTCGGTCAACTGTAAAAGCCGCGTTAGCTCCGAGTGGGTCTCGCGGCAAAGCACTGGTCAACGTCTTTCACTGAAATCATATTTTGTTGAATCAAAGCTTGAACTTAAATAAACCTCCTCAACAATTCGCAAGTTCTTCTGAAACGACTTTTTTGTTTAAAACAATCTCATTTTTTACCGACTATGTTGATCGACAACGACCTTTACAAGCAACTCATCAACCACTGATACTAAGCAAGGTGTAGGTTTCACCGGCAATGCAGGTGTCCTCAGTATATTTATTCGAATGGGATCTGATTTGCTTGAAAAAGAGCAAATGACATCCAGCATGCGAATATATCGTTAGTTAACATCATCGCGTTTGATTCACTGCTGTCGAAGCAGTATATTTCGAGACATGCATTTTCCCAAACTGTACATGATTTTGAGTTTTTTCAAACCGTACTGAGTCCCGGCAACTGCTTCAATAGATCCACCGGAGAACAGGGTTTTGCAATGAGAGACAGACCATTAAGAGGAAACGGATAAGTTGTTGCAATTGTGATTTGACAGGAGCTTGCCAACACCAGGCTAACATTGAACAACAAACTTTTTCCCGGTCTTCCACCCAGGGCTGCCTGTTCAGCACATTTCAATCCTGTCTAGCTGCAAAATAATTGGTCTGGCGGCCTGAATCCGCTAGATTCTATCGGATATTTGGTCTGGCGGCCTATACAATTGGTCTTATTCAAACAGATTCTAGCGGAATTTTGCATTTTCTAGCTTGAAAGGTCCATTTAGACTTGGCAACCCTGCGTCCCCCAACACTCGATGGCGCTGTGACACGGGCTCAAACCTCCACCAGAGTCGTGTGACGTCACTGACAACGTAAACATCATTCAGCCCAGTTCTCGTGCTTCATACTTTTAGATCAAACTCTCAGCAGACAGTTACGCTCGAATCCCTTATTATCCCTTATTTTCGCTCCAATCCCTTATTTTCCGCTCGAATCCCTTGTTATCGGATCCCCAACCTACCTCACCTAGTTGGATTCGCTGAATCGCATGTGGTTGAAAACATGCGCGCTCAACCAGCTCTGTGAGACACTCACGGTCGTGCTTGAGTGATTTATGGGATTCCCAATCCAACGGGAACCCGATAACAGTGCAGTGTAAAGTGGGTAAGTGACGTGCGCCATCTTTCTACGACTCAACACCATAAAATCGAAGTTGCATACGATCATTTGCAAGATAGTCCAACATAATTACTTCGAATTCAAATGCGGTTGCTAAGGCGGGAAACGTTGATAAGCACATAAACGGTCGCTTCAATTTGTTCAAAAAGGTCGTTTTGTTCAGACAATCGCTTCAGAAAAACATGAACACGTATGTCCGCGTGACGTCGATCATAAATGTTACCGCATAATAATCATCACAAACGTTTCTTTTATGATGTCACAAAGTCAGAGAACTTCACAAAGTTACCAACCTGCACAGGTAGCTCGAGGCGAGGCCGGTGCGCTTGGCACAGAGGAAGCATCTCTTCTTTTTGCTTGGCGGTTTCACAGGGGGTAGAACTTGGGGGGCACGACTGGCCCCACCGGCGTTTATTGTAGGCGGCAAAGTAGGGACTGTTCGCTGGCTCCCGTGGGAGGACTGAGAGAAAGAAAGAAACAGTTGCCAGTCGCTGGAATCGCGTTTCAAAGTTATGATTAACTAAGTACGTGGGGCGTCAGGTTAACATTCGTTTCCCACTTTGGAACCAAAACTTAAACAGCAAATTTCCTACCACTGGAGGTCCTACAAAGGAGGTTGAGGATGCAGGGGGTGATGATTTTCAAAGGCAAGTATTTAAAATGTTCATGCAGCTACTGCAATGGCCTTTGTCAGGTGGTTTCGAGAAAGGTGTAGCGAAACAAAGAGAACAGCCACGTGACATTCGACATCGTGCACGTATTGACGCAATTCTAAGTGAATGCAAGGCCATCCAAGTAGAACCTTCTGTTCTCTCCAGATAGCCTTGGTGAATGACGCTCGAGGCCAAGACGCCGCCACGCATGAGTTGATGTGGTCATCGTGAACGAACTTGCGTCACGCACGTTCTTTTACGATGAAAAGGATGGATTCCCGCATGAAACAAAACGTCCAACGAAGACTTGAAAACCACACACATCAACGCTATTTACGCCGAACACATTTTGCACTCGTCTCGTGAGGTGACGCTGTTTATAAATACGCTTTTAAACCAGTCAGCAGAGTCTTGAGTTTGTTCCATCAAACCCAATGAGAAAAGGCTCAGTTGTCGCTAACTGTCTACCGGACGTAACGGAAAGGCAGTTTGGCTAAACGCTGTCGGTCGCATGAAAGACAAATTGACTAAAAACTGCGCCATAAGCCAGCCGGTGACGTCACCTGCTGGTGATAAGCACGTCACAAGCACGTGACGTGCATCACTCACCCTCAACGCCGTCCTGTTGTTGTCCGCTGCTCGACTGTAGCTTGTTCGTATTCTACCTGAGCTGTTTCCGCTGTGCCCTGCAATGGAGAGAAACGAGTCAACGGTCAGGTTTTTAAGGTTTGGCTTTGGTGGCAGTTAAGACATTTTGAAAGACCGGAACTATTTCATCTGAACATCGAGATGGTCGTAACGTGAGGTTTTAGAGTATTTTGGTGGTGGTGGTTATGTAGTGCGGTACTACTGTGTTTTAAGGGACCGTTGGAAAAATTGGGAACACCTCTTCGGTCCAAACACGACAAAACGACTTAAAAAAAACAGTGTCAATGGTCAACACAAGTTTGTGTCATGAGAACCAAGTGGTCCTGATTATCTGAAAGAGGCAGAGCTAGGCTTTCCGTAAAGATCAGAAGCCGGAATTGATGCGAATCGTACGAATAGAAACAAGCAAAAGATGTTCAATTTCATGTAACTCGTAACAACTTTCCCACCAGTGGAAAGCGACAAACCAACACTTGGAAGTGCAGGACGCGAATTATCACCGACCTCTTTGCGCGTCTTTCATGGGACTCCTGACCAGCGTCCGAAGAATGCTGGCGTCCATCGCTTTGTTGATGAAATCAACGACTTCGCGAGCTTCTTGCCTGGACATCGATTCTACTTTGCCATGCTGGGATTCCTTCTGAAATGTTAAAACGAGAAAGTGATGCAAGCTACCATTACATTAATCAAGCACTTCGCTTTCTTCTCGATTCTCGGACAGGTTTCTGTTCGTTCACGCCTCAAGCACGCAAAGATGTCATCGCGAAAACCAACCATGCGCTGCCCCAAATACAGCATCCTCTGTCATCAACTGCTAAGGTCTCCCACCACCACTCACAAGAACTCTTTACAGTTCAGGGGTTCCCAACCTGGGGCACATGCACCCCTAGGGGTACGTTTGCTTATCTGCAGGGGTACATTTAAGGTTAGTAGTAGAAGGAAAAATTATATTTTTATATCATTTACTTCCAAATATTTCTACGCATATCAGTAAATATTATTCTAAAAAATCATTATGTGCTTAATTGCTTATTGTTAAATATATCTATAATTTTAGAGGTACATGTTCATCTGTCAAAATGCTGAAGGGGCACATGGTCAGGAAAAGTTTGGGAACTCCTGCTTAACAGCTAGCCTGCCAGTAGGAAGTGGTCAGCTTGACATGGGTGCGCCATGCAGCTTGGTACGAAGAAGAGGATGAATCCCGAGACAGTAAAACTCGTCGCGTGCGCGACGGCACGTGATTTCATTGCAACAACAACCGGCTTTATCAGGTGATTATGACGAACACATCACTATTTTAGAACACTAACGACGGATCGTCGCTTGAAGCACAGGCGCGCATTGATGAGTAATTCGGCAGCCAGTGAAACGCGCCGTCTGTTTCTCTCAACATTTATCACACGTTCTCCGAAACAGTAGAAACCTCTGCAACGCCCCACGGCCATCGGACGTCCGGAGTTGGCCTGCGCTGCGGGACGATGAACACAGCGTGTATTTTAGAGCCCTGCCCCCCCCACCAGTCAATTTCATAGCTGGCGATTTTCTCATACTGGTGAATCAAACATTTTAACTTCCGGAAATCAAATTCAGCAGCAACTTCGTAACACGCACTCTACCGTGGCACGAAATATACGGCGAAAACCACAAGCGACGCGCTGGTCGACCACTGTGACGTCACTTTACGTCAGAACAACGCGATTGAAATCAAGCGTGATGGTAGGGAAGGCGAAATTCGATGAGCGCGTTCAGATGAACTGAGAGGTGCGGCACGTTGGAGTAGCAGCTGAATAACTTGAGCAATTCAAGAACTAGCCTTGTTCTTGACGTTTTTGCGATAGGTATTTTATCGAACCTGGTCCACTCAATCCAATGCTTTGTCAATGTTTTTAGGCATAGGGAGCCAAAAAATCTGGGGATGCAACGTTTTGACCCAGAACGCTTGTTCGAGTCAATCTGCTGGACAGTAGCTTTGCATGCCAAGAATTAATGCTTGTAGATGACTTAATATCTCAATACAGTTTGCTAATATTTGTTTTTGCTCGTTACTTTGTTGTCAGAATGGACTGAATAGTTTAAAAAATCGTTCCTGGTCACGAATGTCATTAGCAGCTTAGATTCTAACATTTATAAAATTATATGATTTTATTGTGAGTACACACATACAGCTTCTTCCACATTTAGATTGAAAACTCACAAAATATTCCCATTCTGATTGCTACTTGCTATTACCACTTAAACTTTATAACCGCTATAGTAAGAGAGAACAACAATGCTCCATTCAGTCGATTCTTTCTGATGCCATTTAGTTCAAGTTCAAACAATTATTCCTCAATGCGCGTGAAGGATGTTTTAGTGCAGTGATTCCTAACGGGGGTTGAGCGTAAATTTCCAGGAGGGGCGCGAGGCCATACGCATTCTACAACATGGAAGTTTTGATCATTAAATTTACTAATAAAAACTACATTTGTTTTTTCAGCTTATTTAAATTCAGTGGGGCTTGAAACAATGAACAATTACTTAAGGGAGGCGCGGTGGAAAAACGTTGAGAGCTACTGTTTTAGTCTATTACTTGTTGCCGTTGACACCTGCAGCGCAACTACGTTTCACTTGAATTAAACAGGGCGTTTGGCTTGTAAGACAGTTCCTCCAGCAGTTCTGAGAAGCTCGCATTGCGCCATGATGTAAATTCACTGTTAGTGCGTTTCAGAGCTCGTGCCTACCCCTTGCCTTGCATAGTAAGCATGACGTGTGTGAAGTGCTCTGAAAAATGGCGGACGAGGTCCTATACTTGGTAGACAACAATACATGCATACTGAGGAGTCGATGCTGGAGTAACCATGAACAGTTTTTGAATACGTGTATCTGCTCGATACAACCACATTTGATCCAATTTAATATTTGCAGCAGCTTATTAGCATCATGCATCACTTCTAATGGAATTTTTTCCGTTCCATATTAGTAAATATCATGTTTGGGGATTCGTGTTTAAGACAAACACCTTAAAAAACATCTAGCAAATCGAACTCAACATTTTTGCAATGACGAAAAGTCAAGTTATGACGAACGGAAGGTACGCTGGTGAGTGACATTCAAATATTTAGAAACAGAGGTACAAGGCTACTGCAGGCCGTTGCATACCAACAAAGCAAAGACTTTTTAATACTGTATTTTACTTTTGTCAAGATATTTTTAGAAGTGTCTCACTCTTCTTTGAACAGTTTTGGAAGTGTTTATAAATTAGCTTTTTTTATTTGACTTGCATTTATTAAAAACCACACAAGGCATGTGGTTGTTGTTGTTAAACGCAAGCCTCAACCTCATCACAAGTTTTCATTGCTCGGGTGGCATCAAGCACTGGCGTTTTTAACCTGTTTTTCATAACTGTGAATGGTCCCAAAACTTTTCGGGAGGTGCTCCAATGCTTAAAAAACAAGCATGCAGTGTATTTTGTGAAATCTTCATTTTACGAAATTCAGGAAAAGACTGTTTGATGAGTTGTTTTTATCCTTCATCGATTGCACCGAAAATATTTTAATCTTCAAACTCATGGCCATCAACTTGTTAGTCCAAAACTGGCTAGAATTACTTATGTGCAGCCCTACCACTTATGTAAACACGTGAATAATCCAAGGCCCCATGGTTACCTGGACGAGCGGAATTTCTATGCATTTAGCACGAAGGAGCTTGTCGCAAAACTCAGGATACTGTTCACTGGCGTACAGGTACTTTCCCACCATCAATACCAGACTTTGAATTATACAATGGAGGAACTGGTTGTGCGGGTGGGTGGTCTGTACACAAGTATCCACTGGACCAGGACAACCTACTGTGTTGGTAGGCGTCATACTAATTTTCTCTTTTGACGTATTACTTCCGTCTAAAATAGCTAAATGTTTAAAAACAAAAAGCCGAACTTCCAGATTAATGGTGCCACTCGGTTTGTGATTACGTGAATGTTTATACAAAGAATATTTGTTATGGGTTAAAACCCGTTTCGCGCTAAGACAAGTTGGTTTATTTTTGGCTGTGAACGTCGTGCCACACAAGTAACACTTGCGAAGGGACGCACATTGGCCCGGCCGGACCCACTCCTTTTCAAAGCTGACCAACCCCTTGCCAACACCGAAACGGCCAACGCACTTGCCGGCCAGTATGATAAGACAGCAGAAAGTGTATTGGCAATGCCGCAGGCTTCTGGGGTTCACGGCTGTGCCAACCTTACCCCTCCCACGCAGTTACGGCTGCACGTGAGATTATTGCCAGGCACTCATAGCGTGAAGCACAACCGATCATAGCAAAGCTACCAATGTAAATGAAGCTGGGAGCTCGCCAAACACAGCCAGCGTATTTTTGTGCGTGTTTAATGGCGGTCCCCTGCTGTAGTTCTGCTGCAGCGCACTAAGCACGCAAGATAGAAGCAACAACTCATCAGAAAAAAGCAAAAATAAAAATGACCGGGTTATCTCATTTTTAGCTGGTTACGAGGTGGTAGCAACCGAACTGTAATTATAATTCCAGCGCCTGCGGCCTGTTGAGAAAACGACAGAACAAAACGGGGTGTGTTTCACGTGTTTGAAACTTCTCTCGCCGACTTTCAACCAACATTTCCCGGTATATAAGTCGGCAGCACCGCTGCGTTCACTTTCCTCCTCGACTACTCAGCTACGCATTGAAGCTACGTTGTCAAACTAGGTCGCGCAGTGATCTGTGAATTTCAGACAGTATCGTAACAATGCCCGTCATTCAGGAAGTTGCGCTGCATCTTGACCCGGCCACAGGGCCAGTTACTCAAGCTCTCTCAATCGTTGAGCTTGAACGGAGCCGACTGCAGCTCACTTTGGTGCAAGTGACCCAATTACCTATTTTAAGAACGACCGCTCAAAACGCGCCGGACCGAAAACCGCTCAAAATCACGTGATTTGAGTCTGAGTCAGCAAGTTTTTGATAAGCACGTCGCGATGCCATAAAATAGTGGCCGACACACTGTGGGCGCCGGCCCACTTTGTGGGCCATTCAGCACTTTATTACGCCGCGCTACACTTACTGTTGTGGGCCGGGTGGCATGTAAGAGTTATAGTCCTATGGTGGTTGCGTAGGCTGTAACATAAGCTACTGTATTAATAACTATGGAATATTGATTGTTTGACGTTATTGGCTTTGTCATTATACGGTTTATGACATTAAATAGCATTGTTATGTAACAGGCCGCTGAATACAGGATAAAAGTGGAACTTGGACTTTCAAAAATAAGCATGAGCCTTTAATTACAACTGAAAGGGTGGTTTGGGTCGTCACAACCAAAGTTGGCCAGTCACTGCCATAAAAGGAAAAACCATGGCATCGGCTGTTCTGCGCGCTGTATGGTCAATTTCAAAATCAAACGAATTGTTGCAAAAGTAAACGCATCATAAAGAGATCTTTTTGAATCAGTGTGAAGCGAACCGTTGCATCAACCACACACATCACTTACCACTCTCAAACCAGACTTGCTCGACACGTCCCTCAGTGGTCGGCGCGGGCTCAGGTGCGGTACTTCCCCGAAATCGTTATCCGCCCGCCAAGATGGGAGGTTCCCAGCGGGCAATGTGGGGCCGTGAGGGACACCGTGCGGTGCTTTGGCGGGCATGTCCCTCAAACGGCGTCTTTGCCACAGCGAGGAGAGGGTGCTGGTGGCCGGCGCAGGCGGGTGCGGCGTTGTTTTGACCTTTCTGTTGAGACCAGCGTTTGTCTTCAAACTGCCATCGACAAGATCGTGGCCAGGAAGGGCATTGTGTTTGTTGGTTAACGACGTGGCCAGTTTGTCCACAGCGGGAACGCATTTTCTGTTCGATTCTGGTGGCGCAGCATGGTCCAACGCGGGCCTGCTGGCCAACGGCGGTTTGACAGAATCCGGATCGATGCTAGCGTTCGCTTTCAAGGCTGGGTGCCAAATGGCCCCACCAGCCCCACTCTGCAATCCAGCGTCGTAGGGATTCCACATGGGAGGAGTTTTGAGGAAGCGCGACCCGGTACTCAAGTATTGGGGCAAGTGGGTTCCTCCCACGCTGCTGTACTTCACCCCATGGACTGTCTCATGGACTTGTGAGCCAGGTTCGTCCTCCTGCTTCTTCCTGCAACGAATTGTCAGGAATCGTGTAACTATAGCGACGACAAGACACCAATCACGTTCCTTAACATATGTGTCAGTTACAATTGCTGAAATAACAGTTACAAACTGGGTTTGTATTTCGGTGATTGACCGAATTTTTTTGAAAATGGCCGAAAATTATCAAGTCAATTCGGTCATAATGCTTTGCTAAGCCATTAAAAAATAGGAAAAATATCCGTAAACGAAAAAATGACAGCATTTTTAAGTTACTTCGGACAAATGATCGAAATGTCTCAGGGAAAAAAACAGATTACAATTGTTTGTTGAAACAACAGCAAACGCAAACCCCGCCGTACGCCTTCTAAACTTCGCTTCTCTTCTAACAGCGTTCAAGACATTGAGATGCCGATTTCACAGAACATGTCTGTAAATTTGGTAATTACATGTCTGGACAAGTTAACAACCTGCACTTTAAAGCCAGGTAGTTATAAAACAGCCATAAAAACGCCAACAAGCCTTTTAAAGCAGTTACCTTGGTCGAGAAGAAATACTTAAACGCCGGGATATTGTCTGACACCGAAGATCCTTAAAAGGTTCGGCTCAACATAACCAGCATCAAGAATGAGCAACACGGGCATCATTGTTTTTTCTGCTACAATAATCCATGACGAATGCACTGACGCAATCTAACCATCTGTTGCGTAACAACGACGATGTCCTTTCGTAAAACCATGGGGGGAGATATTGTGATGACCAAGCAAGAACCTGGGATCCTGCATTCATACCCTCCACCATCTAAACAACCACAGGAGCTTTTAGTCTCTGTGTCCGGTATATCCACCGCTCTGTGACCACAGAGCGTCGACCCCCACTGTATTTGACGCAATAGTGACAACCCCCCTCCCCAGTTTCGACGTCAACGAAACCAAAGCAGCTTACGTCGTTTTAGAGGCGTCGCCACCGGCGGCAGCAGAGGTCACTTGATTGTCCTGACCATCGTCGCCATGGTCATCGGGCGATGGGATGAGTCCATATGAACGGAGGTAGAGGTCGTGCCGGTTGTATGTTAAGCCGTGCATCAAACTGGAGGCCCTGCACAACAATAATGCAGACGGTTCAATTACTGTACGAATGTTTCTGCTGTAAGGACTAATTTTACTGCTTGGTTTGATACCCGCGCGTAAGAAATGCTGATGTTGAGAGAGAAGCGAAATAATAGCTTTTTCGCTACATGGCGTAGATATCGGACATCGTGGAAAAGTTATGTGAAAAAATCATTGTGAATAACGTGTGTAACGACATTGTGTGATGCAGTAACGTGACAAGTAAAGTAAAAATAAAGTAAGAACATTCGTTACGACAGTTTCACGTCTTCCTTGACATCATCTACACTAAACACCACAGCGTACATGACCGCTTGGCGCACACGCTCAACCTATGCATTTTACTTAGAAGATGAAACAATGCCGCCGGCGATTCAAATATATAGTCAAATTAACCACCACGTTAAACACACCTTGGCTTCCTGGGCAGCAAGGCAGGGGGCGGGTGGTGGGCGTGTCTCCGGTTCCCGTTATTCTCCAGGGCGTTCAGCAGCCTCCTTGTACGAGGGCTGAAGCGCCCGCTGTTTGAGGGGGGTTCCGCAGCGCTTACCCCTGATTTCGAATCTAAACATAAATAGGCGTCGTTTGAAAGAAAACTGTAAACGAACAATCGAAGTTCGGGTCTTTGATCGGTGCCTTACAGCCGCGTAACAACGTTGCAGCAACGTTTTGCATGGATCCGCTGCTCCTGTGTTCCTCGGCGTTTTTTTGGTGATATGCCCCTTAAGCAATATTTTGTCTGTCAAGTACACCCCTTGGCTGTAATCATGAGCACAATGAAATTATTGCAACTGGAGTTAAAATTTCATTACGAACAAACTCGTGTACCCCTTGGAGCACTTTGCATACTCCAGGAGTACGCGTACCCCATTTGCGAACCACTGCTCTGCTCAACTGGCCGGATCTGAGCAGCGGGGGATTTATGTGGGGGTCGTTGCGGAGAGCTTTCGTGGAAAAGTGTTTCAAATTGAAAATTGTGCAGAAAAGTCTTGCACACATTTTCCTTTCAGCAACGCATTTACGGAAACTACAAACAATACGACGAAATCACTTTTGTGAAGAATAATATTTAAAAAGTAAATTGCTGCATTTGAAAAGGACAGCTTCACTCCCACCCGAATGGCAAGAAACTTGCTGCTACTTTTTTTGAATCACCATCGCAATTTGGCTTTTCATTCAACCACAAGTCTGGACGAATGACAAACACGTGTCATGTTCTGTGGCAACGCGTCGACGAAACGGAACGTAAGATCAGTTCCGCTTCGGTCTGCGCACGTATTGCGCCATCGCAAGCATCAGGCGACGACCCCGCAGCTTGTTTACACCAAGAACAGCAGAAAAAATCACCTTCCGTTGTTGCTTTCGAGGCTTCCTCGACGTTGGCCGCATCCTGCCCGCCAAGTTGTTCCTCCCCGGACTCGGGTTCGAGAACATTCTCCTGAAAATAAAAAAGTTGCAAATATTACTACAAGTGGTATTTCCTGCATGACTTTCGCTTGGAGTGTCTTTTCCGTCGGCGCATTCTTTAAAATCAAGACAGCCCCAAGTCTTGGCTAAACCACACAAAAACTTCAGCACGAAAACTTCATGTGTCAATAATTTTCCTTTAGCTTTTTTCCTTCGGTAAGTGCAGAAGCATATGTTGTTGTTGACACTCAACACGTACTGTTGGCACTCAACCACCGACAGTAAACAACTCGAAGCTTCTCGTTGCCAACGAAAAGCGCGGCCACGTCCTCCCACGAAAGTTACACATATGCGCGGAAACATGCGCAGAAAACGAATATGCTTTTCTGAAAAAATTGCACTTTTCTGCGGACAAGAGTTAAGTGAGTTATGCGTTTTAGTCACTGCTATTATTATCGCAGCCGTTGCAAACAAACAGACAAGACAACGAACTGGGGAAGCGCAAGCGTTCGTCTGTGACGTCACATCCGACCATGTGACTCGCACTGTGACGTACGTATTGTTGTCAATCGTACACGCAAAGCTCACAGCATGTTGGATATATTGGGTTTTAACAGGAGAATCTTCCTTATTGGCGATGGTTTGTAAAAAAATATGCAAGAGTTACCGCACCGCACAGCAAATAAGACGATGGTCTGGTGATCGGCTTTGGCAGAGTATTAACAAGAACGAAATGAGTGACCTGTCCGCACAGCGCTGGTTCCTTTTACAGCTTGAACACGACGTCTAGCCACAAAAGCAGCGCAAAAGCTCGTTTCGAGCTATTGCCTGAAGCGAGATCCGGTCGAAAAGGCGCAGCTGACGAGAAGTGTCGGAACTTCCTGAGTCAGTTCTTTACCGACTTCGTGCCACACAACGATGTCTTATTGACAAAGACGCCTGGCGGTCACCAAGCATGGGATGACGCAAGACAGGAGGCCGGAGCGTCAGAATTTACAGCAGAGATGTCGTCGAGACCTGGTCACAATTTCGAGACCGAGACTTCATCAAAAAACCCGAGACCGATACCTGAATATTTGTGGATTATGCCGGAAATTTTTCAAAAAAGTTCCAAAGAAATATCGTCACCGCTTCGAAGTTAACTTTTTTCGAATTTCTGGCATTTTTCCTGCCTGCTTTTATTGTTTCTTAGCTGCAGATACAGCAGACAGAAAACACGACAACAGAAGTTGTACTAAGCCACATCGTTGCAGTATTCAAACCTTTGAGACCGAGACTCGCAAATAGGTGTCTCGATACCGTGGTCAAGTCTCGAGACTCCATCACTGGTTTACAGACAACAACAAGAACTCACCGGCTTTTCATCGGTTTGTTCTTCGTTCGATGATTCGACTCGTTTCATTCGCTTTAACCTCGACCGGAGCTCGTCCACTCGAGCGGGGGTTGTTGATGGGGGGCTAGGGGGGTTGCTACCTCCCACATTTTTCGCATCGGGCGTGGGGCTTTCGCGACGAAGAAAAATATCCGAGCTTCGGCCAGTGGTAGGAGAGCTTGTTTTCGCGGCGGGTGGGGCGGGCGCGACGGTCTGCGCTGTTGTCAACCTGTCGGCGATTTCCTTGCGCCGCGGCGAAGGTTTTCGACGATCTGAGTTGTAAACAACATGCCTTCGACTGCTGCGCGGCTGTTTTGATGCAGAGACAAGGCGTGTCGCAAAAACAGAGACGCTGAGAGAAGGTTGAACATACGATCGTTTTGTTTTTTTCACGAATGTATTCACGAATGCGCAAACCCTTTGTTCAACAATTTGTCGACTGTCACCGGCAGCACACGTTTGACTGCTTGATCACATAATAAAAATGTGGATAGAAATGAAACAATAAAAATGTGAATTTTTCGTTCGACCGCACTGGCAGTTTGTACAACATTCTTTTCGTGTTGGAATTTTGCTGCATGCGACGAAGTCAGTTTAACATGATTTACTACTCGGAGGCCCACGCTGTCTGAATAAACTCGCGGGAGGTCGTTCAAATCAAAACGACATTCAATGTGACAACTGCAAAGTGATGGCAAGCAAACAGAACAGCGCGGATAACAACCTCTGGAACAAAGAGTATTTACCAGTTTCGCATCTTGCAGCACTTGGCGGTTGCGGAGTTACAAGCTTCGACTTTTGAAATGAACTTGATGGCACCTTGACAACAAGACATGTCATGTATCCTGTGGTTCACGCAACAGATTAAACTTGCAAGTTTTGTACAGAATCGCAAAAGTATAAAATGAGTCTTGTAAAAAACATGTCAAAATTAACTAAAGCCAATTTATTGCTTGCCTTTGAAGTTCGGAAGTTTGTCTCAATTATACGCTTCAAATCCTCAAACGTTTAGCAATTAAGCCAATCAAGGCCGGCCTGGAGCGACGCAAATTACGACGCTACTGGAGCGACGCAAATTACGGCGTGAAGCTCCCAGCGACAGGAAATGCCATCATTACCTGCTGCTTCGTCTGCGCAGGGCTCGACGTGACGCTCAGCGCTTGGAAGTGAGTCCTCAGCCGCTTCATTTTGGCAGCTGTGACGTTGTTCTCCACCATCTGCGCAACGCTCAGAGAATGGGACCCGGGCGACCCTGAGGTGCGATTTGCCGCCGTCTCCTCCTCAGTGTCGTCGTCGTCTCCATCGCGGAGGTTGCAGGCGGAGCCGCTAAAGAGTTTTTTGACAATGACAGGCTGCCGTGAAATTTGAGCTGCTGCAGTGCGGCGGAGTTAACGCCAGTTGGAAAGAGTAAATGATTTCAAATGAACAGCGGCGTCTGCGTTACTTGCATTCATAAAATAACGGCGTTCTACACGACCGAGGTAGGCTGTCATGTAACAATTCCGGTCGTGGGTTTTTAGTAAGATTTTGGCGTTGAAAGCAGATCCTGCGCCACGGCGGAAGGAACTGGCCAAAACCGGTTCTTTCTTGGATACGTACTGGTTTTCCGCCAATTTACCGTATACGTTCACAAAATTCAAAAACGCTTCATCATGTTTCGTTCCAAAGCAACACACTGAGGACGGCGAAAACATAATTCATAGCATAAACGACGCTTGCGACGTCACACTAGCAGCACTTGCGACGTCACACTAGCAGGACTTCCGGCAGCACAATGTAACATACGCACTGCAACAAAGAAGCGACGCAAACAAATCGAATCGAAAGGAAACAGTCATAATACCTGATGGAATCGGAAAAAGGGGTAAGGGTGCCGTCGCCACGGTCAACGACGCGGAAGAGATTGAGTTGGTCTCCGTCGCGGTACACCAGTAACGTTACCTGATGAGCACAAATCTCTGTGAAACAAATCTATCTTTCCGCGCATTTTTGTGCACACAGCAAAAGCTTTGTCTATCATCAACTCTGTGGAAAACAGTGAAAATAGATGATACCAACCAGGATCGCCACACCAGACCTGCTTCTGCGTAACTCTCTCACGTAAACTTAAATCTACGGTTATAACCCACGAATGGGAACTCAAAAAAAGCTTGGCTACCTGCTTATTGGAGTTTCCTTCGCTGGGAGGAGGCGAGAGTTTGTCAAGTAATTCTTCATGGCTACTTTCCATGTAATCCGCCATATCTCTGATACCAGGATCTTCCACAGCAACTTAAAAAAATACTTCATTTTTTAGTACTGTTGTACAACATCGTAAATTTTCCGAAGTATCTACTGTTATTAGCAATGTCCTGATTTATGACATTTTAACTGTGTTAAACCTCAAGCACAGAAGCATATGAGTACCTGTGATCATTAATCCAACAAGAACTTGTGGACAGGGAACAAGTATTTTGCGGAGTATAGCGACACAAGTTAAGATTGCAAAATAAATGACAATTACATGAAAATCAATCACAGAAAGTAAGAAATGGTGGCACAACTGCAACACTTACTCCTTCTTGTGTTGATTGGTCCTCCTCTCATGGCTAGCACTAGTTTTAAAGTGCACCCATCAGTTATGCTGTAAAAGAAGAGTTTAGCTATTATACCAACAGCTTGGTAAGTAGTATTAATTTCAGCAAACAATTAAATCTCATTGCTATCATTAGCATACTACCAACTAGTTCGAAAACAGTTGTTCAGTGTTTAAACAAATAGAACTTGACCATATGATTTTGAAAATGATTGAAAAAACAAGCGCCACAGTATTATTTCACAAATTGCTTCCAACATTGTTATTAACAAAAAAGTGTAAGACTTGAAACAGTTGGAGGCTTTGAGTAGGCCAGCCCTGCACAACATATGGCCCGCGGGCCGCGAGAGTTCTCGCAATTCCAGAAAATGTTGCAACGTCAAGACTTCGGATTTATAATTAATTGTCGTTTCAGAATTTCTTTCAAACTAAAACAAAATGAAATAGATTTTGCGGCCTGCGGCAAATTTATGTTGATCAGTTTGGCTCTTTGAACCTTCTGAGTTGTGCAGGCCCATGGAGTAGGCTGTTAAATGAGCCTCTTAAAACACACTCACTATCTTTGTTGAGTGCCACATACAAGCTAGCTGCAAAATATTTATTGGAAGTTCAAATCTTGTCTGCCATGTGGTTAACATGCAATCCAACATTGAAAAACATTAAACCAAAATGTGGAGACAGACCTGACAATGTAACTCGCCAGTAAAAGAGCTGATACTGACAGGCTTATGGAGTAAACACAAGTAGAAACAACACAAGTTAAAGCTGGAAATGAGCCATAACACTAAAAAAACTGATAAATCAATTTGATTTGACTTTCCTCTCCTTTTTAAGTTCAAGAACTTTGCTTCGTTTCAAATAGTGAAGCAACAAATCTCACTGACAGTGACCTTCCTCAAAAATAAACAGCACGGCCTAAACAAGGTTGCCACTCAGCTTCTTCAAATCATATTTCATCAGAAAAATGTGCATTTTTTGAACAATTCAGCTACCAAAATTTCAAAATTAACCATTGATTCAAAGAAATCTGGAAGAAATTATTTCCGCAAAGTAAACTTTTTCAACAATTCACTTTTTTATTTTGGTTTTCAGATGTTGCTGCATTTATAAGAAACATAGTCAATTGATTTTTCCAGGTAAATGTAAGCCAGTCATACCCAGATTGTTAACTCCACAAAGTTTATCAAATGGCCTGGACTTAAATTAACTTGGTCGTAACTCAACACATCTTATCTCGCGTAGCTGCAAGGTGCTGAATCAGAATGTGCTTAGAACAACAAGAGCTGAACTTCACTGAGGCTGAAAATTAACATAATAAATGCTCCAAATTTCTTCAAGTTCATATACAAACCTAGAGTAAGCAGCAGTTCTGTCAATGCTGTGTTACAAAGACTAACTGGAATTAAAGCTTTATAACATAACTTCAGCCAGTTTCTTTAACTTTTATTTGTATATACATACATATATAGCCACTTTTAGGGTTCTGACTACCTCACTGTCCTGTAACCAAATGTCCATCATGAAATCTGCACTGACAACACGATCTGCTTTATCAGCTTTTCTTAAAATTTTTGGGCTGCTATATCCAACACATTCTCACAACAAGCAACAAAAGACAGCATAAGTACCTTTCTATACTCTAATTGCCCACTGACAAATGAAAATGCTCCCAGCATGACAAAAGAGATCACATTCAAAAACTGTAACGTTGATGAACACAGCCAACACATAAGTCTGACAAACATATTTCAGTACCTACCAGCTACCACACAAGCTGATTTCATATATTAAGACTGTTTATCACACTGATGATAGCCTGGATCATGTATGTATTGTCTGTTGCACCAGTCATTATTTTTATTGTAATGGCTGTTAGCTATGTTAAATTTCCAATTTTATTGAGAACAAATTACTCACTTGTAATCATGTAAGCAATAATCATCTTCAAGCTCAGTGTTTTGCCATATTAAGTATTGTTGTGAAATTGGAATACCTGTACAGTACAAACACATTTGAACACTATTTTATGTCCTAAAATTGGAATGCAAACAATGATTTTCCAAATCAAGTCATGCAAACATTAAACAATTGCAACAACTAAGAGGGATAAATATGCTTCTGACAATTTGGTAAATAAAGGCTACATATACATAAAACATATACACCAGAAATAAATGCTTGAGACAATCCTGTACACATTTCTGTATGCCATCAATCCTTCATTAACATTATCCTTAGCATATGTTACAATGGGAAAATTAGCATCAAGTGGGGCAAAGTGTTCCTATTTTCAGAAGTATTTATCAAAGTATATGCAGTTAAGCATCTTTTACTTAAATTAAACCATATGAACATGGCATAAGGTTAGATGCACACACTTATTTTGTGTGACACACCAACTGAGTGTTGGTATAAAACTTTCACCAAACGCAGTTACAACCAGATATTCAACTTCTTTTCAAAGTTTCCATGACACATGAAGGTTATTGATCAAAAGACGTAAGTATGTTATTAGTTGGCACCTGTATCTATGCCAGGGGGCACAACCTTTTCGCTATTGCTGGCTGCATTACATTTATTTTTGTGAATTGTGGCTGCCAGTGAGTTCAAGATGATATATTTTTAACATGCCAGAGTAAAACATTTTTGATAACATATATTGGACATAATAAGCAAAACAAAATGGTGTTTTCTGCCTAGCTGTGGTTGAAATTCATGCCTGTTTATTTTTAACATGCCAATGAGATTCTTACTGAAAACAAAATCTTAAAGGCTGGCATGCAAACAGTCAGAAAAAGCTAGTTGAAGAAATATAGAAAAATAAAAATGTATATTTTCTCTAGGGTTGACATATGATGATGAACAAAAGAAATTGACCAAAATCAGATTGAAGAGTAACCAAAACTCGATTTTAGCAAAGCACAGAGTCAATCTCATTTCAACTTCTAGTCAGGGTCTGACTGCACTGGACCTGGTAATCTGTTTTTCACCAAGTTTCAGGTTTCTACACAGAATTAAAATTTAGGCCAAAGTTCACCAATGCAAAATGATAAGAGAGACTTTTGGTTTCACAATGATGAAAAGTTCTCCATTGTAAGAAACTGTTGATTAAATGCAGTCCAAAACACAGCAGAAATTTCAACTAACAGGCACAGGATTACCACAAAACACAGATTATCGTTTACATATGTAACGCTTTTAACAATAGGAATTCTTCAACTGCTGCATAGCTACACCAGTCAGTCAATCCTGATATGATCAATAGCTTCACCTAAAACATGATACAAAACAAGTGAAACTTGAGAAACCATTCTTATGGTCATGGGAAAATGAATATCTATTACATTCACAGCACCCCACTGAGTAAGCATATGCTATAGGTTGGCATCATCAAAACATGTTTGAAATGCCAGCTTGCAGGTAAATATCGTTTTGTAACAATTGTTGATCCACACAAAATGATTTTGCCTGCTTTTTCAATGCAAATTCTTTTGAATTTCCATGTTTTTTCATCATCAGGTGGCACAATTTTAAAATTTTCATAGGTTTTAAGGCAATGATCCACTGTTCACAGCTTATATTTCTACCAATAAATTGAGCATTACAACACAACCAAACAAACCTTCTAATCTTTGAATTTTTGCTTTCACTGATATTACAGTTTCATAAGGGGAAACTCTCAATTCGAAACATGTTCCAGTAAGTGTTTCAATAAAAAGTTCCATAGTGCTGTAAAGTGGTAACCTGCAACAGCAACAAACACTTTTCTGTTTAATCAAGCATCTATCAGCAACTTTATTCACTGTAGCGCTCTTGTTTGTCTAAATATAGAGACAGGTTCTTAAGTTTTATTCACAGAAGTTTCAGATTTGTACCAAATATATAAAGAAGATATTTTTGAGAAATTCTAAATACAAAATGTTTTCGACTTTGCATTTCCAAGCTTATGTGTCAGCAACCTTCTTTTTGATATTTGCAGAACTATGATGAACAGTAGTTAAGCATCTGCTTGAATTTTTGCTTCTTGTTGAGGCAGTTGACGTTAACACTGTCACCCCACAGAGTACTAGTGCAAGTCACTCTGCAATTGTGGATCAAGCATCCAAATCTAGAATAAGGAGCAGACACTGCACCTCTAAGCTAACATCATCTGAATATCCTTGTTTCATGCTGTGTCTTCATCTTGTGCACACTGACAAATACTGAAATTTTTTTCAACTTGAACTATGCAAGACACAATTTAGATGATAGTGAAGTGGAGAAAAACACCATTAGGTAAAATGCAACTATTTCCCATACACATACTGAAATGTGAAGACTTGGAGCAGGTTGTGCTGTAGAGACAATGATTGGAGCATATCAAAAACATTGGGTGTAACGTAAGTTCATCAATAAATTGTCAAATATGTTTGAAAATGACAACTGCTTTCTATTAAGCACATTACCCACAAGCATGATTTTGTGCTTTTTTGATTTTGTATCATAATTGGGTGTTTGCGCATTCACAATAGTGACTAGCTTTGAGTGTTTCCTACTCACCATGCAATCAATCTCACTATTGAATTTCTTTTTTAGTATGCACGGGCTATACAATTCAGGAACTTTCTATATACCAGTGTATTTTATGGCAAATGTTTACCATATTTTTCAGACCATAAGGCTCACTTAAAATCCTTCAATTTTATCAAAAATCGAAAGCGCATCCTATAATGTGGTGCACCTAATGTATGAATCTGGTTGTGCTTTCTCATCTACAACCAATTGTAGTATGTGGCAAACAGTGTTATTTATTTAATTGCTAGTTACAATATTTTTTAAACAGACCATCATGTTATGTAATAAACCAACAACAATTGCAATGAGCAGCCTATGTGGTTTCAAGAGTAGCTAGCACATACCCTTGATGTTGAAGCACAGATTGTATTACTCCGCGAGGTTCATGACTACATTGGCGCCCACCAACTCAAACAACTTTTATTCTATTTGTGTCTAACGGATTAGGCATGTGTGACAGATTAAACTCTCTCGTAGGTTATCTGAGTTTTGCTTCATTTAATGCATCTTATAATCCGGTGCGTCTTATGGTACTAAAATCTCCATTATGTTTATCGAGACTCTCAGTTTAAAAGTTTCTCAAAAAAGCATTGTGTTTGAACATTTATCAAACATCTTTCAGTTCTGAAAGAAAATGAATATGCCTCATTTCTAATGTACAAATTACAGCCCTGTCAAATTGCAAGGGTGTTGGTTTGCTAACCCAATGAAATACTCTTTTGTAAAACCTTTATCTTTGACAACAGCATAAGAGTTCAAGTCATAAAGCATGGCACATATATTTGGCTTATCATTTTAAACTACTTATGTATACAAACAACTTTAACTTTTACATGATTTGAAAAAAATACAAGAATGACTAAAATGTCTTTATTAAGATTACTGTAACCCACTGTCGTTTTCAGCAATACCTGCATGCATAGTCAAAACGGTCAGCTTCACCAAGCAAGTCCTTTGGATCCATTACCAACTCTTCCAAAAAAATAACTGTCAAATGAAGTTATTCGTAGAAGCCCCCTTTACATAGTATTGCAATTCATGCCTTTAAACCTTGTGATTGCAAACCACTTTGCAACATCTGAACCACTTACTGTCATTGCCAACAAAACATGCTTAAACTATATCTGTAATAAAAAGCACCATGTTGTTCACAAAAATGTCAACAGAAAACAGTATGAACGCTCTAGGTGTGGATCATGGAACATGAAAACACTTAAAATTGCCATTTCATTTAAATGATCCCTAAGATGAATAGAGTTAATATCTTCTTCATTTATTTAATGCTATTTCCAACAAACAATTATTACACAGCATGGAAATCAACAGGTGTAACTTTAGTGTTTAGCAGACAGTGATCAGCCAGATCAAAATAAGGCAACTAAAAATCGATAACAAATTTGGAAAAATAAATGAACAGATTTGCACTGCAATCAATCACAAGCTATAAACACAACGGTATCTTACATACTCCCAAGGACCTAGCCTCCATAAAGTTGACAAACAAGCGAATCCATCAAGCAATTTTTTAAATAGAAAAGTGATTTGATGTAGTACCACACATCCTCAGTTCTTTCTATTTCAATAAGATTTTAAGACATATCACAATCAGTTGTTGCATTAAGCATGGTAACTTTTTTTTGTACTCGTTTTTTTGCAACAAAATTTTACATGAATGTTCTTCAAGCCTAAATGCATTTTTCCTGACAACTTTAGGTGAATCAAACATGAACTGTGCAAGTTAATTAGTTTTCATCAAGCAACTGTATGTGCATTCAAATTGCATATCCAGGACAATGCAAGCCAGAGACGAATGTGAACCAACCACCATGCACACTGTAAGCCTATTAACACCTTTGGTGCCAGGTGGATTTTCCCTGTGTGTAATTTGCCCATGTTGGGAAGTCTTTGCAACTCCATAACACACCAGGCAATCGAGCTAGAGAGGTGTTCAAACTGTCAAAAGATGTAGTGAGTCTCTTAGTTTGCATTGAAAAAACATTGGGAAGTTTTGGATTTCGGTTTTTTTGTGAGTGATGTCATAATTGGTATAGGTTTCGGCATTTTTGCCAAGGTCAACAGGCCCTGGGCACCAACCACAAAAGCCATTTTTGACTCAAGCTTTCAGTGGGAACTAGGCTATAATCTGAGTCTTTTGAGCCTTTGATTGGCTTTCCAGCATTTTTGGTTCAAAGTTTGGGCCAAAAATATTATTTTTGGATAAAAAAGGCTGGTTATTTTGCCATAACGATTAAACCAGAAACACTAGAAAGCCAATCAAAGGCTCAAGAGACTCGGATTACAGCCTAGTTTCTACTAAAAACTCGAGTTGATTCCCTTGTAAGTGACTTAACACTTTCAGAGCTGGGGTACGATATATTCATACTTTGAAATTGGCCTAAAACCAGCAGTTGTCAGTTGCCTTACCATTGCCATAGCTCCTCCGCCGATTGCGCTAAAGAGCTGTTCAAGGGCTCAAACAAATCGGACAGTCTTCTAGACTGCACTCGAAAAATATTCTTTTTTGGGGGTTGTGGATTTTTTGTGAGTGGCATCATAAGCGAAGTAATTTTTGGGCCATTTTGGCTCATGTTGCTTGGCCTAAGGCCCAAGCGATAGGCCAAAGTATTTCGCTGAAGTTTTCACTGGAAACTAGGCTCGAGTCCGAGTTTTTTGAGCCTTTGATCAACTTTCTAGCGTTTCTGGTTCAAAAGTTATGATCTTAAATAAACAATTTAATTATCTAATCAGCTAATCAGTAAACAATTCTAAAACTCCAGCAGGTCATCCAAAGTATCAAAAGACTCGGATTGTAGCCTAGAATCCAATAAAAACTTCAACAAAATAGTACCATCTAATGCAGGGGTCACCAACCTTTCAGTAACTGAGAGCTACTTCTTAGGTACCGATTAACGCTAAGGGCTACTAGTTTGATACATACTTCTGAAATAAAAATTTTGCTCAATTTACCTTTAATTATGTTATCAATAATGATGTTAATCTATGCGACGATACTTATCATCTTAATGCTATTTTCAAAACAGGCCCACGGGCGATCAACGTGGTCCTTGTGGGTGACCTGGTGCCCGCAGGCATTGTGTTGGTAAACCCTGATCTAACGGTTGGCACCCAGGGCCAGGTGAAGTTGACCAAGGTGGCCAAAAAGTCCTCCACTTATGACGTCACTCAAAAAACCTGCATCCCCCAATGAGAAAAATTTTTTTCGAGTATAAACTAGAAGACTTGCTGCGTCTTTTAACACTTTGACCAGGTCCGTAACCCGTATAGAAGCAGAGATATTCCCGCCCAAAGCCACGTGCGATCCAGCTGTTTTTTTGTGAACTACTTGAATTAACCCAGACATCAAAGTTTTAAGCAGGTTTTCAAACATTTTCAAAATAATATGGATGTGCTTCATTGTTGCACACGTTGCAGTGAGTGTGGATGAATGGAAATTTAAGGTCATGCTAAGATGTGCCACAGAAAAAAATTGTTTTGCACCTGTGGAATCCACCAAATTGTTAATGCGTTTGCAATCATCAATTGTTTGCCATTACCCAGTGGCATACCATCATAGAAAACTAGGAATTGGGTAAGATACACTTCAGATACAATTTAGATTGAAGATGTAAAACTTAAGTATTGGAAAAGCAGCAAAAAGAAGCCTTGAATATTTTGCTTAGTTTTTAGGAGAGTGGATATTGCCAAGTTAAGTTCGATTTGCAGCATATGGCTCAGTGTGTCAGTGATTTCGCTGTTGACAACAAAAGCAAGCAGTCAATATGGGATGTTACCACATGCATGGGTGACGAACGAGAAAAGGAGCAGATTTTTTACATAACCAGCATGAGTTGGTTCCACAAAAACTGTCTGCCAGGTGAAGTTGGTGATCAACCTCAGGACATAGATTTCAAGTACACTACATCGCTGTCTGTGAGAAACCAGAGTTGAAGAACTCAAATCTTTCCAATTTTTTAAAGTACATGTGAAAAAGTTTAAAAGTTGGCATTCTCAAAATTGCATGCTCACTTATTGCTTTACATGCATATGGGCTACACTTTGGATGATACTGAACATCGCAGAGAGATATGCACAAGTTTGAATCATCACAAAAAGATTAAAGCAGAACCCAGTTGGCTGATTCCTCGCAAGCTTACAACAAGCCTAGAGCTTGTAAATACTGCAGAAACAAGCCATGAATTTTTTTCAAAGTACAACCTCCACATTTTTTCTACGATTTTGTGTTTTTTTACAATTTTATATGGAACAAAGCCATGGTTTATGACAACAGAACACATCCTCTATAATCAAATACATCAAATATTCATAAATTGAGCTATAGCCTAGAACAGTGTTTCTCAACGTGGGTGGAACCCCCTAGGGGCAATTTTGATGGGTAAGAGGGTGAAAAAAAAGGGGGGGCAAAAATGCTCACCACTAATCAATCATTGAGTTAACATCAGTAGCCTACTATTATGACTTGTTAGTTTCTTACAAATTTTAATTTACTGATAATAATCGTTGGAGGTTGTTGCCAAGCAATTTATCCATTGAATTTGTACTCTAGATCGTCTATGTGTTCGGCTGCAGTGTGGATTATTTCAGGGCTGCAGAACCGTCGGAAAAATGACACAGCTCCATTCCGGAGCTCTTTTCATGAACATGGCTTCAGCTTCGGAGCTCTTAGCTTTCATGAATGTGGCTCCGGATCTCTTTTTTTTCATGGCTCCGGATCCAGCTCCGGCTTCTCGTTGTTTTTACATGTTAATATTGTAATTGTCTTGGTGTGCCTCAAGTTGAATGGAAAATTAATTAAATCATGTACACAAAACTAAGAGAATACACCAAACCTTTTTGAGTAATTTAATCTGGTAGTTTTTTTACAAGCAGCACTCTTAACATGAGGAAATACAGCGAAAAACAAGTCACAGGTTCAAACGATTCAGAGAATAGTTTCTAGCAGATAAGTAACTCAAGGTAACTGTAATACAAACAATTTCTGGAAAGGCAGTTATGCCGTTAATGCCTGCGGATCGTTTGTTATTTCTTACAACCAGAATCAAGAAAACTGCTGTTTGGAAAACTATATTTGTGTCCGAGCTTTTAAACACAGACGAGTCCCAATTGACCACGTGTTTTGCACTCGTTGTATGCTTGGCATGTTGCAGTCTTGACGATTCCAGCTAACAGTGCTGCCCAGTCAAACCATGTAAAGAGCTTAAAACAGTCGACTCTCATGTGTTCATTCAATCACACACACATTTGCATTAACACAAATGCGAAGATGTGTTTAAAAGCCCTTTGTTCAAAGAAGCAGTATGACTTCTAGCAAGAAATCCACATTTGACTTATTTAAAATAGATGAAAACTTCTGATTTCTTATCGTTTGCACTCATAATAAGCAGTGATGAATCGCAGAGTAAAGCACAAAGCTTAGGAGGAAATAAGATTGTTTACCGTGCTGAAAACATAAATTTTTTCCACAGATGAAAACTTGAAGATTTATTTTTATACCCTCCTAATATTGTATTGCTATGCAAAGCAATTATTTACAACTGTCATGTTATGCTACTGCTTGTAAACGTAATGTTTCCTAACTTTGCCAATAATCTAGTAAACATTGATAGTAAGCCTAATGGTTTTTAATAAAAATTCCTGCACACTTAAATCTGAAATGGTATCATGTTCTGATCATACTCTCTGCTAAGAGAATGGCTACACAGCTACAAAAGCTATGGATATTTTATTATATAACTACTCATTATATAGATCAGTTCTTTTGAGATCGCTATACTACAGACCCGGTTTGATTGTTCTGACTAGAAAGTAAGATTTTGTGGTAGTTAACGTTTTTCTTACTTCTACAACAGGGGTTCTCAACCATTTCGCTGAAGAAGCCAAATCCAGACCTACAATTTTGTTAGACAGCCGTGCAAAAAATATTTAGCACAAGTCAATTGACACATTTTGTTTCATTGCATTGATGAAGTCTGTTACGCCAAATATAAGAGGTGTTACTGAACGACACTGCCCATCGAAAGGAACTTTCGAAGTAGGCATCATTAGACTCTTATTCAAATATATCTGTTACAGAAAAATTGCTAAAAGCCACACGAAGGATGCTCGGGAGCTGCACGCGGCTCTTAGAACAATGTTTGAGAACCACTGTTCAACCAGTAACACCACGCCTACCAGTTAAGATGTCACAGCCTCAGCGATGTCACGGTTATGATGTCACAGCGTTAGCTATGTCACAGCCTTACCAAAGGCTTGCAGATCCATTGTTGTAGTCTAGTGTCATAACTCGTAGCTATCGCGTTTAGTGTGCTACAAAGAGCACACGTAAATCTATTTGGCAAAACCATTAGCATCTAGGAAGGAACCCAGAGCTGGAGCTACCTCTCAAATGGCCATACCTCCGGTTCCGGTCCTAAATTTTAAATTGATCTCCGGCTCCTTCTGATTTTTGAGCGCCGGCTCCAGGCAAAATACCAACTCTAGCTCCGTAGCCCTGGATTATTTTCACAAGAATTGAACACAATATTAGCGTCGTAATACAATTCCTTATTTCAGCTTTTTAATGGCTTGGCTCAGCTATTTAATATTTTCTTTAAACAAAATTATTTAAATTTTCTACCTTGTGTTTGCTTTATCAGGCTTGGGGGCAAAAATGACGTGTCAAGAGTGAAAAGGGGGCGATGGAATAAAAAAGTTTGAGACACACTGGCCTAGAACTTTCTGTTGGTGTTATACAAGAAAATAATTGATATAGAAAATGTGCAGTTCTTTCCTGTATCAACACCTACAAAAAATTTTTCATGTGTAGCATTTAAACATTTTTTATGGTTGAGATGACTATGCTGTGTTCTTCAGCATTAATTTTCAATTTCAAAAACAGCCCAGACCATAGCATAGTTGAATACAATAACTGAGGCCAGAGTCTGATGCTGCTCCTCACAATGCTCTGGGAAGGATGACAGGCGCCTTCATGTGCCTCTCCTGTTTAGCATTTCTTGAAATGTTTACTAAACCTGTCACTACGATAGCAACCACTGCTACCCATGCTGGTTGTGTTCAATGCAGGCTGGGTAGGAGAATGCCCTTTAAGGTGCAGCAGCATTTTCACTGCCGAAGACGACCCAAGACCCGCATACTCCAGCTGGACACTGAGGGGCTCACCGCAAACAAGATCAGCATTATCGAGCAGCTAGAACAAGGCATTCATGATCATCCTACAAGAGACCCACTGCGCAACTGCAGACAGGCTAGTGATTCCCAAGTTCTCACTAGCTGGGTCAGTTCTGAGCAGAAACCATGGCCTTGCTACGTTTGTTCACGAGCAGTTAGAATGGACGTTGTTCAATCAGTCTCCAGAACAATCAGAGAATGAGTGGTTGTGCGTAGACGTCGCAGGATATACATAAGATCATTAACGTCTACAAACCTCCACGCTCACAATTCACACCAACAGCCATCCCGACTTTCCCACACCCTAGTCTGTATGTTGGCGACTTCAGCATGTCAACTGAGGCTACAGCAAAACATCTCCTAACGGTGAGAGCCTGGACTCATGGGCAACAACCAATAACCTCAGGCTGCTGTACAACCCAAACAGAGTAGCCAGTTCCTCCTCTCACTGATGGAATGTCAGCACGAACTTGGACTTCGCAAGTGTTGGCCAGGACAACTGACTGTCTGACAGATGTGTTCTTAGAAAAGTTCTCACAGTCACAACACCGACCCTCTCTCATAACGCCACCAAGGCTCAAGATTCCTGCCTACAGCAATCCAGTTAAATGTTGGAACTTCCACAAGGCTGATTGAAAATGCTTTTGCCTTCTTACAGGTGACTCCGTTGAGAGATTGTCACCTCTGGACACAACAAACATTGAGAAGGCATATCATGAATTTTGCAAGAGCCTGCTATTTGCGGCTAAACAATGTATATATCCCATGAGGCCATCACAAGAACTATGTGCCATCTGGGACAAAGAGTGCAAGACCGTTTATCATTCCTTCCTCCGAGCCCCATTGGGGACTAACTCTGATAGAGCTGCTTCATCCTTACTCCCACAACTCAAAAGGGAAGACGCAGGAGCTATGGAAAAAAGCTGTTAATTCCATCAACTTCTCGCACTCTAGCCACAAGGTATGGAGCAGCAATGAACTTACTGGCAGGTCTGGACACTCTTCTTGCCTGTGTCCCATCTTAGCAAACTCCATTGCCTCACATCTTGTGAAAAACAAGGCACACTAGACTAGTAGCCGCGAGTCTACCAGGCTTATGAACAAGGGGCTGTCCGACCTATGGCAAATCCCAACACCTGAGGGAAAAAGTATAGGGCTGGAGGAGCTTGCTGATGCCCACAAGTGCCAGAAGCCAGGAAAGTCTACGGGACTGGATTCTATTTATGGGAAGAAATCCTTTCTCAGCAAAGAATCAGACACTAAGATCTTAGAGAGTGAATTATATTTTCCCAGAGTTTATACTCCACACCAGGTCGGCTCTCAAATCCAGGGTTTGCAATTTCCTTACTTCATGTATGCGCCAACTCGAAATCAGCAGGATCTAGAGAAAAGTACTAATAGTTGTAATCCCTAAGCTAGAAAAACCAATGTGGGACCCAATGAGCTATCGCCCTATATCTTTGACTGTGTGTCCCCTTCAAGATCCTTGAGAGACTCATCGACGCTGATGTTGAACCAATCATTGATCACTACCCCCGCAGGGGCAAGCAGGCTTTGACCATAGATCAGGTCACGTTGACGGACAGACTGACAATTGCAAAACAAAGCACCAGAACGCAGAGATTATTTATAAACTATAACCAGATTTGCTAGCTGCAAGGCAATAGGAACTGCATTGTATGATAGATTGCATTGATGTTTCACTAGGAGGCTGACTAACTGCAAATCAAACATCAAAAGTTTTTGCTATCTGTCTGATCGATCGTTATACAGGTTGTAACACAACATGCTAATCAGGCAATCACACAACAAACTTAGCAGACCAACGGCAAACCGAGCTGAGTAGCCAACAAGGCAGCAGAGGTCGCCGGAATCACATTTTCAGACTCCACTTCTGTTCCAAAGTTTTTGAATCCGGACCTGGATTTGAAATTTTTTAAATCTGAGAATCCGGCTCCTGTTCAGTCTCCAGCAACCACCAATGCAACCGCAATTCAGCAATGTTTATTTTGTACTGAAGCCATGACGTTTGTAAAGACCATGCAGACTCCTGTTGCTGCCAAAAATAAAACAGACTCCAGTTCTGGGTCCAGTTTTTCAGAAATGCTTGACTCCAGCTCCAAAAACAAACACAGAATCTTGCTGGAATCGACTCCGGATCTGTGGCCACCTATGCTAAGCAGTATTCCGCATAAGCAATCTGGAAAATTAGGTACCACGATCCATTGAACAAACATCCTGGAGATGTTGATTATTTCACTATTTATTTGAAAAAGGTTCTGCTTGCCTGGATATTTAACACTCAACTGATGTTAACTGTGGTACGCCATATAAGCAAGCCGAAATGAATGCCCTTAGATACGTATAGGCTGTCAACTTTGGTAAGCTGATCTCATGACATAGTAGTGACGTCATCACAAAATTTGGTGTGCGACCTTCTTTCACCACCAACTTCAATCGATGATGTCATCAATGTCGTCATCACCCGGGAAGTTGGGGAGGGCGAATTGTACACTAGACTCGTTTATGTCACATGAACATTGTTACAATCATTCTTCATACACTAATGGTATTGAAAATCACGATTAAGATAACAACGCGAAACAACCTCTTTTTGAGCACCATTATTTCAGTCTAGAGGTGGGATCGGATCCGGAATACCGGAGTTGACTCTGGCAGGATTCTGCGTTTTTTTTCAGACCCGGAGTCAAAAATTGGGGAAAAGCCGGACCCGGATCCAGAGTCACTTTTCAATTTCGGCAGTAGCAGGAGTCTGTGTGGTCATTTCTTAAGTAAAAACTTGGGTAAATTACGGTTTGATCGATGATTGTAGCAGGAGTCTGAACAGGAATCGGATTCCTAAGCTTGAAAAATTTCCAGACTCGGATTCAAAATTTTGGAATAAGAGCGGAGTCGGAGTGTGAAAAAGTGACTCCGGCCACCTCTGTTTCAGTCTAGTACTTTCCAATCAGGCAAGAAACGACTTCATTTTGGCTTGTTTGTGTACATATTTTCTCTTGTCTGGGTCTGAATGCTGATCACTGCCTTTTATATTGGTATTATCATTATGACGTTTGAGGTAATTTGTTGTGGTTGTGACTGATAATCTTATATACACACATAGGCAAGAAACGATTGTTCGGCTTTTTTCCTTGCTGCTGTGACATTATCCACACAAGCAAAACGTTAAGCCGGTTACCTCAGTCATTATCTCATGCCCAAATGTTATTTCTTTAGCATGGAATATCTCAAACATACTTTGAAGCAAACTAAAATAAAAAATTCAGTTGTATAGGACATTAAAATTCTAATCATACGATATAAATTTTGTAAGTATAAGTTGCCTAGAAAGAAAGATATCAGCATTTATGTCAAAATCGTTCGCTCACTGGTTACCCCACTGTATACACTTTATTAGGCTAAGCCTCTTGTAATTTAATTAGTTTTTGAATGAGATTTCAGGACTGAGGAAGCATAGGCAAAGTTACTGTGTGAAATCTGCTTCCTATTAAACTTTTCTAATTAGATTTAAGACTGTGACAAGTATTCATTATGATACTGAACTGTGCGTCTTAATGAGGAAAATTACGATCAAACCTAGTACAGTAGAATATTTGCCTAATTCGTCACCTCAAGGGGATTAGAAAAAGTGACGAATTCAATTAGGCGAAGTGACGAATTATGCAAACAGGTGAAAACTCTATCATAGAAGCTCGTATATTTTTATCATAAACTCGTATAGTGCTCTGATTTGCAGTAAAATACAAGTTTATGACGTTATGGTTGATAACAGCAATTAATTCTTCTGCTCTAACTGAACTCCTTTTAAATCTTTAATAAACTTTTCCGCGTTCTCTCAATGGGGAGTCGGGTCGCACTTCAAACCTCATGCATAAATTCGATAAAAAAATTGCGAGGTGCAACATCTCTCATATAAAGATCCTTAATTTGTTTGAATTCCCATACGTACTAGCTGCTTGGACATCAAAAGCGAAACTGCAAATGACGAAGCGACGAACAAAACGCTTCTTTATCTTAGGGATATAAAAAAGAGGTGACGAATTAAGCAAATTGACAAATTAGACGAACAGAAAATGAAATGTACACAAAAGATAGAGATTCTGCCGGGACCGACGAAAAAGTGACGAATTAACCGAATTGAGTGGTGACGAATTAGACGATGACGAATTACATTATTAGCCTGTAGATGAGTTCTCCTGTAGTTACCTAGCCCCCTAGTCTATACTCTACTTGATACTCAACGTACAGTTCATCTTCAACAAAATTTGCGTACTGTTACCCATAACCACCTTACATTCAACTGTTTCTCCATGAGTCTCCGCACGTATACGCGCCGCATTATGCCCTTCGTAACGTTCGACCTGGTGAACAGACCGACTGAACTCGAATGCTGGACTTGCGGGGTTGTGATGATTTAGCGCCAGGAATTCTCACATTCCCGGATGACAGATCGCCATAACATCACAGCCTATGTAAAAACACATACAATTACATGACAAAACCTGGAGCATATATACCAGGCTGACACAGGTTTGCCAGGTTGGGATTTTTTAGGCCAAGTTTCATCAATCTGGCCTTGTTTGCAGTTGGTTGCCCTAAAAAATTTTATTTCGCCTTTTAGCCTTTTCTTGGCCTCAACTCAGCTTAAAGACTTCGTATGGCCTTTTGACTCTTTTTTCGCATTTTTGCGTTGAAAAAGATTACTCTGAAGGAATGTATTACTATTCCGTTTGATCCGGCAACACATTTGCAAAGTATCTGTAATAAATGCTATATTAGACCGACGTCAGCGTTGTGATGTTAGTAAGATTTGAAACATGCAAGACTAGAAATAAATTTTTTGCGTAATCACTGGCAATGTTTATACAGTGCACACTAGAGGTGTGCATGCACTGGATTTTGGATTTTTTGGACCCGGACTCCGGCTCCGTCCGGCAGGATCCAGATTCAGGTTTTTTAACACGAACCGGATCCGCACTGGATTTGGATTTTCTAATCTGCTGATGAAGAATGGTTTGTGAGACTGAGCGGTGCTTGTAACTGCTAATTACGTATAACCTGCTATAATAGTTACTATAGTTTTGCAAGTCTTCCAGAGTGTTCCACGCAATGACAGAAAAGTACACTAGGCAGTTGCAATGCATGAGTGATTTACGCACAGGTTATTTTCATGGCTGTGTGATATGGCAGTGTAATGACAGATTAAAGTTTAAAACTATGCTGTTTTCGAACTACTCTTAACAATCGCATGCATTTTGGATTGGCTGTTGTGATATATTTGTGATTTTCAACAAAAAAGTTTATACGCCCTACGTATATATATAAGATTCCTGCATTAGTTTCATTGGAATTGCGTTTTTAAGACATGTTTAGACTACTTATGTTTAGGCTAGTGCTGAAAAGTTCAGGTAGGCTATGACTGTACTGTGTAAGTGTAACATTGCATTATACAGTAACCTAACTAACAGAGATGAGCGGACTGTGAAATTTTTCAGTCCGAATCCAGTCCTGATCCGATAAAATTGAATCCGATCCAGTCCTGATCCGAAATATTTTTGAAAATCATCAGTCCGATCCAATCCTGATCCGCCAGTGTAAAATCATGTATTTTATTTTGCCTCATAAGGCAAAAGAACTACTGGAGCTATTTTGCCTTTAGGCAAATACGATTAGTTGAAGGCAGAATCGCTCCAGTCGTGCTTTTGCCTTAGGAGGCAAATTAGACACAGCCTTTTGGCATTTCCAAAATTTAACAAGGAAGTGTCCATTAGGCATCAGAGGGAAAAGCACTGCTGGAGTTATTTTGCCGATAGGAGAATCCGATTGCTTGGATTGGTCAAGTAACAAGGACAATACACTTGGATTAGCGTAAGATCCTTGTTTCATGACCTAAAACCCTAAACCTAAAACCTAAACATAAACCCAAAAGCTAAAGCTAAATTTCGAATCTAAAACCAAAACCCGAAACCTAATCCGTACACCTAAGCCCTAAAGGTGATCCCTAAACCGAAACTCAACTTTTTGAAAAAGTAGGCTGCATTAAAAGCAATCCTATCAAAGGTGTAACCTCTACAAGCTAAGCCAAAGGAAATGGTGAGAGCAGAACCAACGAACAATCGCACAACAGGCATAGACACTAACCACTCAACTATGTTCGCGTTGCTACTAGAACTCAACGTTACATGTGAAGAAAGGTGGATACAGTTCGAATTGCAAAATAGTTCTAGCAGAGTTTTTGCGTCTGATGGCAAAATATAGACTACCATTTAACAAACCTGTGAAATCGGATCACAACTAAAATTTTTGGTATTTTCACAATAATCACATTAAAATATCAATAATTTTCTCAGTCTGATCCAGTCCTGATCCGCCAAGTTAAAAAAAAAGTGCAGTCCGATCCAGTCCTGATCCGGCAAAAATTGGCTTCAGTCCTGATCCAGTCCGATCCAGTTCTGGTTCTTGCTCATCTCTGCTAACTAGTAGGCTAGTCTCAAGTAGTGTATATGGCAGAACACAACTCTGTGCTTAAGGCCAGGGTTAGGCTCAGGGTTTATTTTTCATGTTTGCTTCGTTTCTGCCAAGCCTGTTGCCGCCGGCATCTTGGCAGCAAAATAGACACTGCCATCAATTTAAGTTAAGCATATAACAAGTTGTGAGAGGAGTGTTTACAATGAAGTAGATAACATGTTGCTAACTTAGTTGATATTATGTGGAATATGCATGACTTTTATTGATGCGGAGTCAAACAGGAGTCGGATTACTTGCATCATGGTAGTGGCGGAATCGGTCTGGATGCGGATTCAAAATTTACCAAACAGTATCGGATGCGGAGTCAAAAAAAACAGAGTCCGCACACCTCTGGTGCACTCTAGTGTTGAACAAATCGGAGATTTTTGCAATCCTAATCCAGTACAAAATTTTCATTGAGTAATCCGATCCTAATCCGGTAGACCTGTCCAAATATTTGATGCAGTTTGTATTCGAAAAAAACCTCTGGTTAAGCATTATACCAGAGGTGAACATGGACAGGATCAGGATTGGATATCCTGCAGGTTACTTGCAATTTTTTCAGATCAGGATTGGATTGGGTATTCATTTTTGAAAAAAATTGGATCAGGACAGGATCAGGATATTGGTTTGCTTTCTACAACGAAATTTTTCTGAGAGTGATTCAAGATATCACAAACGTTGTTGGCAGTGTTTTCTTTGCTATGTTTAGATTGTCAGAATGTGCTGCACTCATCACAATGAATGTTGATTCGAGTTACTGTATCGTTAATTTTTTCCGGCCAAGTGGAAATAGTAAGCTGCTCTTATATTGGTGGTATGCTGTTTTGTTTGTCATGTTGAATGGCATATGTGTGTGTTGTGTAGACTAATAGTCTATTTCATGGGTGGCCAACTTGTCTTCGACTGGGATCGACTAGAAAATTTCTTGATAACTCGCGATCGACCGGTCGGTAATAAAGTCATAAAAACAATATCATATGCCAAAGTTGTTGAGTATCACATATGCAAATACAGTGCACCATCGCCTTTGATGCACAGACAGAAGGCAAAGTGTCTGTTACGCCTAAATCATGATTGTCACACAATAATCTGCCGAGCTAACCTATGGTCAGCCATTGCAATAGGCACCAAAGAATACAGGCTACGTGACCAACCAATTGATGAATAATTTTTATGTACTTTCTGGAATACTGATTGAAAAATGTTTTTTTAGGTATCTTGTCAATCCAATGCAAAATCAGGCGCGATCGACCAAGTGACACTCGGCGTTCAATCGGTCGATGCGTTAATCTATTGGCCATCCTTAGTTTATTTCAGCATTTGAAGCTGTATTTTTTGTGGTTGGAATTTTGAACATTCTACCTCAAGTTTTATACAGTCAACCTTTGCTGAAAGACAGTTTGAGTTTATACTTTTTGTAAGCTACATACTTTTATTATATTTCATACTGTGATCTCCTCTCAGAGTCACAAAATCTATTTTCTTTATTTTACCTATTGATTGAATGCTAGAGCTCTTTTGCAATTAGCTGAACCAGATTGGTTGAATTGGTCACATAACAAGGACTATAGGCGGCTTCACACAGAATCCGGTTACGGCTTACGATCCGGCTTATGGCCAACGGCAGTCTTCACACAAGCTCCGTTGGCCGCATCAGGGTGAATTTTCTCGGTTTCGACC
>Ga0210059_1000147_pt1 | contig 68767 bp, 31 predicted proteins | sample Ectturendosymbi2_FD_188042 | JGI IMG/M metagenome (GOLD analysis project Ga0210059, IMG submission 188042) | Ecteinascidia turbinata endosymbiont from Florida, USA - Sample 2 (SPAdes) (version 2) | ecosystem: Host-associated > Tunicates > Ascidians > Unclassified | place: Key West, Florida... | reverse complement strand
TCTATTTTTTGTTTTATGAATAAGTGTGACTCTGGATTGTTGAAATGCTTGTTTCTGTCCAAGTCGCCGATAGCTTTGTCTCGTGTGTGTTGGGGCGTGTATAATTGCCTCTAGTGTGCTGAAGTTACGCAAGTGTCTTACTTTGTTTTATATATGAGCTCGCCATGTCTTGTGGGCCTTGCGGCTGAAGTCAATAAAACTGTCAAAACTGTCAAAAACTTGGTCGCTATCTGAAACATGTTTGGGGAATTCGGACTTCACTCTGATACTTGAACCTTCATGCCTCGTTTTTGTATTTAGGCTCTATGCAAATTGATAATTAAAACTGTGGTATAGGTACCTTCAGAGCTTTGAAAGGAAAAAAGATTGTTGGCGATTTTCTGGTGGGAAGCGCAAGGTTATCTTGTGTGTAAAGGATGGTAATACACTTTGCAACAAAAGATTGTCTTTGGCCTGGGAAACCCTGAATAGAAGCGTTTGAAAAGACAAACTGGAAGTTTGTCAAATTATTTCTAGAAATAAGGACTTTAACACGCGAACTTCTTTTGGCGCTTACATGGGGGATGCCAAATTTTTCATGGGTTCGGCCTTACAAATTTTTTAACTCTTTAAGATCTTCAGGAAAATTTCAGAAAAAACACGAGCACGGAACGAAATTCTGCCCAATTATTCCTGGGAATTGAAGAACGTAGTACGATTTTGCCGCGCAGTGATCACATCTTGTGTATACAATCTACTGCAAGTGCATACTGCGTACATTATTTATTGCCTGTGTCAAATTGCTCTCTGGAAAACGTAATCGCTGGACATCCAAAAAGCTTGGGAGAAACAAAAATAAGCGAGGAAGGCGAGTAGAGTTGAACGACAATAATGGACATATCTAGAAGAACCCTTGCTAGCAGTATAAACTTACATCACAAATGATGTCTGTAAACCGGGAGTTCGAAAGCCACAACACAAAGCATTTCATCACGATATTATGCTCTCATTGAATGGTTATATTTCTGTTACTTGGAAAGTAATGCTTTTCTTTTAAAACTTCAGATAAAAAACAAGTCAGGGCTGTATTTTCCATTAGGTTTAGTAGGCTTAAGCTTAGGGCCCCAAGATCCAAGGGGGCCTCCAGCAAACTGTGGTACGCAGGGAATCAATTGCCGGTATATGATCAGTTCGAAAAATATTCCACAACAATTTATGTCTTAATTATTCATGAAAGTTAGATTTATTCACCAATCAGATTTCGTGTTGGTAACTCCAGGGTTTTCCAACGAGTTTCCATGAGAATCAATATGATCGTTGGTCAAGTGTCCTGCGTTTGGTGAATCGCGTAGATTGTTACGAGTGAATCAGGTGAAAGAACTTGTTGTTGTTTGTGTTTGATATGCACCTGATCAAAGCTTAAAAGTTATACTGCAGGCAGCGACCGAGTTTGGTAAAAAACGTTGGGGTCGACAAACCTTTAATGTTTGCGTTTGGATGACGTCACCATGCTCACTCAACCGTACTACGACCTTTTTGTAAAATTGGCGACATGGGGGGCAAAGTACGGAAATGATATATTTTGGGAGCCATGGCCCATGTGCCTCCCTGGCTACGCTGGTGGTGGTATAGCAAGTGGTACTGTAAAATGGTATTACTGTATATCTAGCACTGCATTTAATATGAAAGCACAGTAATATTATGAGTGTTGGGCATAAATAGGCATAACCATGCTCAAAATTGTGATAATCAATTCAAATTTGGTCAGTTCCGAAATAAAATGTACTGATAATAACCACAAGATTCTCACTGGAACCACTAAACCATATAGATTAAAATAAAACACAAACAAGATTTTTTGGTAAATACTAGCAGTGGCATCCGTATTCTCATTGTAGGCTACAGAACAGAGCAGAAATTTGTGATTGAACGAAGTTTATGTACACAGCGATTCGGTTAATTCAAATTAACCAACACAATTATCAACAATCGTCATAATTCAGTTTACATAGTAAATCTGTATACTGTGTCCACAGACAATCCAGTGATGATGTTATATAAGGTCTTTTTTAAGGAAAATGTTAGGTACCCGGTATGGACCTGTAGGGCCCCGATTTCTCTGATTCTAGGGGCCCGATTTTCTCTGACTGTAGGTACCCGATGATAATGTTCGTTGATTCTAAGGACCTGATTTTCAATCCTAGGGACCCGAATCGGGACCCTAAAACACCTTAAAAAACCCTGGCCACAGTAATGTAACCATGAAACTTGTACAACTACATTATTTTTTATCACAAAATATTGGGGGAGACAAAAGATGTTGTGTCCCCTCTGTCCAAAAGTTGGGGGTTACATGTCCCTCCGTCCCCCCTTAAACTCGGTCCCTGACTGCAAGTAAGAGATATGCGTAAGGCTAGCTGTATTCTACAATAAAAACATAGTTGCTGCTTCTGAGCTTGAGCAATACAGTAATTTTGTCAGCGTTTCTACTGCTTAAAGCTCGTTTAGGATTTTTAGATGTGATTTTTTCCATTTTAATTTTCTTTAGCAAAGTCAATCAAAACTCACATTGCTATTGAGTATTGGTGCAAGTTTGCACTGCTCCCATGCCAAGCAAGTCAAAGAAAATATTGACGAGCGAAAGAACTTGATAACAAGCAAAAGTCACTTTGCCAAATGGCAACCACATAACTCTACCCCAAGGAAGCAAAGAGTAACCAAACAGCAAGGAAATGACAGAACCGCGTTTGGGTCTGATGCCTTAGATAAGGAGTGTACAACCACGCAACACTGCCGGGACCAAATGCACAAAACCAGATTTGCCCACTGGTTACAGATGCATGTGTCAAGCTTTGCGGGTTAGACAACTCGCTGGCCACCCACGGAAGACTGACGCTCTATTTAAAATCTGGACGTTTCCGCGGACCACAAAACTTCAGCTGCCGGGCCACTTTTGGCCAGTGAGCCACGGGTTGCACAGCCGTGCCTTAGTTTAGTGGTTCTTGGCAGGGACGGATTTTGGGAGCACGGGCTGTGTGACCTATTTGGCCGTTTGTCTGGAAAGCGTGAAAATATGTTCCCCTTGTGTGCAGTGCCCCCTCAAAAGGTTATCTTTTTTGTGCCGACTTTGGTTCCACGATTGCCTTAGGTCTTTAACAGAGATTGAAGCCTTTCCTACATTCTTCTCAAGAACAAATGGCATTGCGATCTTTCCTTCGAATTTATAGCTCTTTTGTGTTGCTCACAAGTTTTCTTCGTTAAATTCCGTGATCTCTATGGGTTTTTGTAGGTTTGTTTTGCGGATGCATATGTTTTCATGCGGGACCGTGTTGCCGCATTCGACAATATCGTCCAGTTGTCGATCTGATTCGCTGTACGTAAACTCCTTTGTTGTAGTAACCACATATTTTATGGACCAAACAAGCGCAATCCATTCAGTGGACACAGGGTTCATTTATGCCGTTTTTAAGTTGTCTTTTTCCATGCAATACCAAATATAGTGTTTTAATACTCTATGCCAGGTCTGCAAAATATACGGCCCGTGGGCCACACGCGGCCCGCGAGAATTTTGCACGCGGCCTGCAGGACCTTTCGCAATTGCAGAAAATATTGCATCAGCCCGACCTTGGATATATAATTATTTGTCTTTCCAAAATTTTTTTCTAACAACAAAATAAAATAGATTTTGCGGCCTGCGGCAACTTATGTTGGTCAGTTTGGTGTTTCGAGCTTTCTGCGTTGTGCAGGCCTATTCTTCGTTATAGGCTTATGGTTAACAGCATGAAGACAAGTTTTGCACAGCAATGTATTGTTGCAACGCCCTCAGCAAACCATATGTAGTAAGCCCATTGTTGACACGTTTTTCCAAGTAAAACTCACGAGAAACTGTTCTAGCTGATTTAACTAACATATAGAGCTTCATCAAGCAATCTCTGCGAGCAATCTAGTTGGCAACAATCAAACGTACTACGTAACATCCAATGCTGACAATAATGCTTTTTATCGGAGTTCTGGACGATGTAACGGGCGTTTTGTTCTTCACATTCAACAACGCTTAAATCGACCTGAAGTTTTCCTCGCTTGAATCGTGATTCGGCTCCTGCCAATTTTCCAATTTGAGTTGCTACCACTTGAATGTCTCGAGCTAACACTGCCTGCTGTTCATGAATTGCAGCCATCTGTTTTTCTCCTCCACCGAACATATGGTTATAATCGCTAGTGATGGCTTCCAGTTGTTGATTTATCATATCACCAAAATATTTAGGCAAAAAAGCATGGCATCAAAATTGCCTCTGCCCCCCAAAATAATTACCGAAGCATCTGCCAACAGGAGTGTGTAAAAAAAACATTTGTTTCGTCGAAGAACTTGCTAATGTGATCGCGTATGCCGTGCTGTTTGACTTGTGGGTGGCCCAAGCAGGGTTTCTTGTATAGTAAAGCAGAGAGTTATTATGAAAGTTCACACTGAATCCTGAGCATAGTACTGCAAATTTGAGGGATCCCTCTGCCTGACTACAGGGTAGCTTTCCCACTGGCCGGTTACGGCATTGTTTGGTAGCTTCTAACCATTTGCACAAAGAAACCGGCCTTGGTTAGTTATGTCTATCCTGCGTATATTATTCTCAGGTAATCTGAGAAGAGGATATTGTATGACCAAGAAACGTCTGATAACATGCAAGTATTCATTGCGGAGGCAAAGTTGGGGGTGAGTATGTTGTCCTCGTCGTAGTATCATAATTGTTCATGCTTAGGAAACAAATGGCAGTTGACGAATTGACGTTTACAGAAGAAGAGATAGGAATCAGGGCCGGATTTAACATGTGCGGGGTCCGATTGGAAGCACTTTTGCGGAGCCCCACTCAGTGGTCTGTGAAGAAATTTTTGAGGGTGGCATCAAGCCATAATGATAGAAATCGTTGATGCTAAAAAGGCGAGGCACAAATAGGTGCCATCAAGAACTCTCCAGAAGAGACTTCAATTAGAAATCTCCAGAAGAGACTTCAAGACAGTTCCGTAACACTCTATCAATCCAAGAATTACAACACTAAATAGCTCCTTTCAGGCCAGGTGCTCCCTGACCAGATGGGAGGTATTGAGTGTAGTGCCTTCAGAGAGGTGGTTTTGAGTGCTGTTCTACAGTGCATATCCAGAGGTGAAAAGTTTGCATTAGTAACAAAAGATTTTACTTTTCCAGGTCAGGAATATTAGTCATGGAGGACCTGCCGCTGTGCTTCAACATTTGACAGTATCCTTTTGAGTAAAACCTAGAAAACCATGTGCCATCACTCTCGTTTATGGGGAAAACCTCCAATGTGATTGCAGGGGTCCCGTTTGGGCCAAATAGTCTCTAACATTCCAACACATGACACCTGGCTAAACAGCAGGATCGCTTTTATCCAATGGTTCCGACAAATTTTGAATTTTCTTTCTAGCATGCCCCATCAGATGCACGTGCCGACGAGGTTCCTACTTGTCAGACTCAACACTTTCGAAATGAATTATCTTCTTCTCGTACATAAACGTCCACTTTGGTTATCTTGTGTAACGTCATCAGGATGTGTGGCTATTCTAGAGCTTTTTCTTTATTTTCCGAGGTAGTTCTGTCAAAATACTGTGCTTGTCCAGGGCACCTTTCTCTTTTTCTGCTTCGTCCTTTTTTGCCTGAACTTCAGCTCTCTTTTGACTGCCACTTGATATTGTAGGTCTATGTCTGCAGGTCTTTGACTAATGGTATTTACTTCAGTTACAGAAAAGGACATTCTTAAATAAATAGCTCAACTGCGACTGTTAAAGTAAAAATAAAAAAACTCCAGTACAACACCTGCCAATGACTATATACTTCACACGGGGAAAATGGTTACAGTGAAACCCACTTTTACAGACCACCTGTTAAAAGAGAATAAACTGCTTATTAGAGCAGGTTTTGATATCCCAGGAAAGGTTGAAAAAATCATTTCGCTTTTAAGATGAAAGAAACATATGTAAAGTGAAAGTAGATCTCCCAATAACTTTTAACCTACTTTTGAATTTTTCTAAAATAGGCATGTACTGTAGTAGGGTCCAAAACTTCCAGGAAGGTCATACCACCTTTGCAGCAACTTTCAACTTGTTAAGCTATATCTCAGAAATTACGACGCCAATCTGTGTGAGTTCAATCCATAATCCTTGTTTCGGTAGTACTTGATGATGAAACTTTCGCCACTGGAGCATCATGAGGCTTACTTTGCTGGAACCAAGTTGTCACTTCTGTTACTTGAAAAATGGCTTATCCGTTCGTATTCAATAAAGAAATTTTCTGTTATTTTTCAAAGAAAAGTTATTTTTTTCAAATCTGAACTATTCGTTATTAATCAAAACTAGGTTTATTTCAAACATTTCCGCAAATTAGAGGTTACTGCATCAGATCTCTGCGAGAGGGAAGATGAATAATGTTGTTGAAAGACTAACTAAGCAGCGCACATTTGCAATTACGAACTAAACTTAACCTTCGGAAGACAAGTAGCAGTAATTATTGAAACAGCAACAAGCGTCGAACCGTATTGTGCAGCAACTACTCGAACCTGACATGCAAAACACGCAAGGCTTTTGTGAAATGAAACAAAAAACTGTTTCAAAAGAAAGTCCTGTATGCTTTAACGAGGTGCTATTGAAAAAAAACTATAGGCTACAAATTAAACGTAAACAATGACCATTGTTACAATTACAGACATAATTATGATAACGGCGTTATAAACCGCGCAGTTCTCTTTGATGTTCGTTGGCAACGGATCCCACGCCTGCAAAATACTGCTGACCCCGCGCCGGTAAAATATACAAACCACTTCAACAAAACGCCTAAGTTTGCGTAGGTTAGTATGCATAGCGCGGGGCTCCTTATGGTGCGGGACCCGATTGGAAGCAATTGGCCAAATCGGCTTAAAACTGGCTCTGACACAGAAGCTCTTTGTTGCAAAGGTATGGTCACGTGCAACATGCGCCATATCATGGGATGAACGTTCTCGAAATGTGGCGATGTGTCATGCCGCCAACAGTGAGGTGCAATAAAGGCGGAAGCGAATACGAGGGGAACCGGCTCTCAGGCGAATGGCAACATTCATTGTGAGAATCATGTGCAGCTTCAAAGACCGGTAAAAGTTATATACTGAGCTTATGGACCTAATGGCCGGGAATTAAAAGACTGTCAGGAAATCGGCCATTGAGTAGGTTACATTCTTCCGGCAAGCTAGGTATGTTGAAGATGGAAAATTAATCTTTCAAGACTGGACGATTGCTGTACATAGCTTCTGGATGATGAGACACTTTTCAAATCCACTTAAGTATTCAAGTGTTTTGAAACTGTAAACGTAGCGGAAACAAGTATCGTCATTGCAACTTAGTGGTTGACAGATTAGGCGATGTCGCGTGTGAAATGCTTAATTATATTGCATTGTACCAACCGACGTGTTTACCAACGACAAAATGCTTGCGTTTAGTTCAGTATTACAGTAGACTGCTATTAACAGGGCCCTACCAGATGATATCTTCGGTGGGAGTAAAATGATTGTAACTTGATGTACCTAACAACAAAACATGTTTTTGAAAATTTTGGCATGGGTACAACTGCACGGATCCCCCCCGTTGTTGCGGGCCTGACTACTAAAATGTGATAACGAAACAGCTATCATAATGTAGATGGCTGACAATCCAAACATAGCTTTTAACATGAGTCAGAAATCGCCTATAAATGTGAAATCTATATGAGAAATTGTAGGAAAACCAACACTGTTTGGTCAAATAGTTGCAGATCATTGTTTGAAAGCAACGACATTGGAGTTTTTATTTTGTCGATTTTTGCGAAAGCTCATTATGCAGTTTTAATATGAACTTCTGTATCTCTTACAAAAACAAACTTACGAGGAGTTAAAAACCGGCTTTTTGAAACAGGTCACAAACATATTTTACAGCAATGTGTATGCGAAAAATACTGTGAGATCAAGAGGTGCATGTAGCAAAAAAACATATTTGCTAAACAAAATTCTACTGACCACATTGTCGTAGAATACGCAAAGAAAAGATGTTGAAAGGTTCGGCACATTACTGTGAACGCATTCACAGAGTGACATGTGTTGCCGTGTACAAGCAATTAACAAATGCAAAATAGTTTACTGAAGTTATGGGTCTAATGTCCAAAAATCAAAAGAGTAAAACTTTGTTGGTTTGGTGGCAATTCGGCAAAGCAACCGAAAGTTAGGACTGTTTGTTCCAAACCAGGACATGCCGTGAATTCTGTAAACAACATGTTCTGCTTATTGTTAACATATTCATAGTATCTTCCTAAACCTCTAAAAATTGGATTTTAACTGTGGATCATACTTATGAAAATTCAATTTTGGTACAAAGCGCTTGACTTTCAATCAAAGCTTATGAAAAAAATTGCCGCTCAAAGAAACTCAGTTTCCATCGAAATTCAAAACATTTTAACTTAATTTGGTTGACAGTGGTCAAAAACATTTGGAAGAACTGCTGTAGGCAAATACCAAAAAAGAACTTTGTCAACACGATCATGAATATAGATCGGTTTTCAACAATATTCGTATTCGGATTTGTCTGTTAACCTATTAACTGATTTTTCAGCTGAGAAGTAGGAAAAAACATTTAGCTTTACAGAACTCTCTTTCTATTTAATATTATAAGTTCTATGTGCTTTATGGCTGCTTGATGTTAATGTTAAAATATTCAGATGAGGACTGGTATCGATTTTGCAATAGTTCAAGAAAGTGTCTGTGTAGGGACTGGGGTTGTAGATTATTGTAAAGGTCTCCACCAGTTGAGCTCTATGGACTTCGTGCCTAGTTTAAAAGTTAAAACGAAAAAGATATTTCAATATTATTTGGGGTTACAGGTATCCACCGGTTTTTCTCGAGTAACGTAATCAGGTGTTGCACTTATGAGATTTTCCAAACTCGAAACGTCTTTGATCCACAATGTTACGCTTCAACTACGTCTCGCCACACGTTCCTCGCTCAATAACTTAAACCTACTGATAGCACGCCGAGATCGGTGAACAACGACCTCTCCGCGACTTTGAAAGCACTTAAAGAAAATAGGTGTTCAAAGAAGCATTGATCAAAATCCCGACATCCACTATATAAAGTCAGTCGTGAGCAACATAATCTCCGAAGTTACTTGTGCTTTTATGTTTCTTAAAAAAACACAGTCCGTTGTTTCGTTGTACATATTACCAAATTGCAATGCTTTTTAAATATTTTTCAAAGGATACAAGCCATAGGTGTACGGGAGTGCATATTTTTGAGAATGCAAAAAATTTTTGCCCAAATTTGATCTTGCTTTCCCAAAATAACATATCAACAGCAAGTCTTAATATTAAAACTAAAACGTATCATTGTAAACAAACCAAAGTGTCTACATGCCTAGTTACCAATTACCGGGGTTCAAAGCCGTACGCCCTCAACTAGCAGTCAATATTCTTCATAGCCACATGCGAACTATGATACTATTTACTGGTTGAAAAATGTCAGCTGTTTACAATAGCATTCCCTCAAAAATTTCTGTTCATGCCACTGCGTGTGGAAGGTGTTGTTAAGCATCTTCATTTTCAAGTTTTTATATACGTTCTAAACTTATTCTTCCATCACGATCATCCTAATAGCTAAGATCTGTTCTTATCTAGCATAGATGTGTGCATTTGCGTTAGCCACAATCGCAATCAATCTGGAAAAGGAGTAAAATACCAGGTTACGATCTAAAGTATTACATTGCTGCAAATAGGTCAAGTCTCAAGTAAGGAGAGGTAAAGGACTCAGTTAAATACATAGCATATAGCTTAGCCTTCCACATTAGACGATCTTCACTGCAATATGTTGTACTTAAAATACTACAACTTACTTAAACGTTTACAGCTTCTAAAGCCACATTGTTATGAAAACCAAAAATCCACTCCACTTTAGACAGTTAAATGTGCACTGAACACAGCATTGCTATAGCAATATGGGACTGATACAGACAAATACTACAGCCTGTATGATCAACCACCAGGAATGTGTGCAAATGCACATTTCCAATGACAAATGACTTGTAACCTCAACAAGAATATTTTATAAAAATAGCAGTGCTTCACTGGCCTGCATTAGCATTAGTGAATTATGCAGTGCAATAAATAGCACAGTTGCTGCTGTTCATGAACACTTCAGGTAACAGCATCAAATTGAAATATTAAAATTTGGCAGGATGCAACATATGAAATTCATTGCATGAAACAAACGGAAAGTATGAAAACCTAAACAGTATGAAATCACAGCTACATTACAACCACACAACACTTATTACAGACGAAAATTCACAGCATCATATCACAGCTTCACCACATTACTACCACAAAAATTTTGCAGCTGCAGCTACATACATGTACAGCATCAGCATCATGTACTTTACAGCATCAACTATTTGAGGTTTGCAAAAATTAGAGTTAGTTGGAATTGTGAGTTACCATTACATGTTCCTAATTTTTAAATGTTTCTAACTCTACCCAAATTTGAATGAGGTTGTTGCAATTGACCCAAATTTGATTCGGGCTGTTGTAATTCGCCCAAATATTTATAATATATGCCAATCTGAATGAAACTCTTCCAATTTGCCGAGGTGGTTTCAATTGTACCCAAGTTTGAATGAAGCTGTTTCAATTCCCCAAATATGATTGAGGCTGTTGGAATTTACCCAAATGTTTCTAATTGTATGCAAATTTAAACGAAGCGCTTGTGTATTACCCAAATTGGAACGAAGCTCTTTGAAGTTACCGAAAATTGAATGAAGATGTTCCACTTGGCCCAAATTTGAATGGAGTTCATGTAGTCTGTTGGAATTTACCCAAATTTTTCCAATTTATGTAAACAATTCTAACCTCATCCAAATTTGAATGAAGTTGTCTCAATTTGCTCAAATTCCATTGATATTGTTAAAATTTATCCAAATGATTCTAATTTTATCCAAATTTGAATAAAGCTCTAAGAGTACACACAGACATTTCTAAATTTACTAAAATTTCAATGGTGCTTTTCTATTTATCCCAGCTTTGAACAAGACTGTTTGAAGTTGCGAACAATTGAATGAAGCTGTTGCAAATTGCCAAAATTTGATTTGACTGATGGACTTCACCCAAATGTTTCCAATTTATCTAAATCAGTGGTCTTCAACATTTTTTGTGAAATTGTTCCCCTACAGGCACTTTGCTTGAAAATCGCCCCCCTTCCTACAATTTTTCTGAAAATAGTATTTTATTTTGAAAATAATTCAGAGCTAATCAAATATAAATGGGTAATCTAGTTAGCACAAAACAAAACGAATGCAAATGCATTTGTAGAATAAATATTATTAATTTTCAAAAAACAAGTAATTAAAACTAATGCGAATCTTGCGATGGTGTTTATCTGCAAGCTTTTTCAAAGCAGGTTGCAAGTTGGTCAATTTAACTGGACTTTCTCCGATCTTGTTCATGTCAAGGCGATTGCGGTATTTATTGCGAGTGTGCAGTACTTGGCAGAAACCTTGCTCAGGGAAATACGTCATGGGAAACCCCAGTAATATTAGCTTCGCTTTTCCCGGAAGTTGAGGCATTCCTGGATGGTGGAATCGCATTCGCTTATGCTAGTTAGCTGGCAAAAAGCTATTTCACCCATAACGTTCTACGCAGTGTATCTTTCGGCGTGATCTCCACTACAGAATGAGTTCATAGCAAGCCTCAAACAACGGTGGCGAAAAGGATTTTTTGGAGTCTTTAGTTTAGCCAAGATTGGGTGCTTGGGCTTACTTGCCGGTCTAAGCTACTCCTTTCCTAACCTACTGTTCTGTTACACTTTGTCATAAGCAGGGATGTAGCGTTAACAAAAAAGGTGTGGGAAAGCACCAAAAAAACTAGCCATTTTGAAACAGCTTCGGACTAATCTTAGTTAAAGCAAAACATGAAAAAGGTGTAGGAACGCCATTCCCACGCGTTCCCGCCCCACTACACACCTGGTCATAAGACAGATGAACACAGCACAGCTACATCCACACACGCCAAAACACTCGAAGTGACTGAAAAACACGATAAGGACGTTTTATAATTTACGGCTAGCTATGCCTAGTTTTACTAGCCGTTAATTTCTACGTAAATTGTCTGGCAACAGTCATATTTCCAGTATTTTTACAACAGAACACCTTTCAGTGGGACTACATTGTTTTAGTCAAGGTACTAACTAAAGCTTATAAAGCACATGATAATGGACTGCCATATTTTTTACCTGCGAAACAATGGTTTGGCAATGCTTTACCGAAAACCATGAAGACTTGTTTCAAGGCAATTTTGCCAATAATAACACATACGGTTGGAGGGATTTGTTACAGTTCACGACAAAAATTAACTGCGCCAAACTTGATGACAACTTGCAATTCTCTATCGCCGCGAAAGTCGATGCAATCATTTAATGGTAGCAATGTGACGATTGTTGGGCCAATTTTACTAACTTCAAGGAAGCTGAATTCTTCCTCTTGAAAAAATAGAGTTTGACCGATTGGGTATTTTCCGATAGCTGTATCAGTGTTGGTTGCTTTCGACCACTATCGGTATAATAAAACTAATTAATGCATGCTATATTTATTGAAGCTACAACAACTGATATTGATATGATTTTGCAAGTTTAGTTGCAAATATGAAATAATAATCGGTTTGTTGCGACTTCCGATGTGTACTGTTTTGCCCATTACTAGAAGATTGCATATTAAGTAGGCTAGGCGTGAGAAGGCAAGAAACGTGGTCTTACAGTACAGCACTTACGTAGTTTGGTAAATGCTCTGTCCATCATGCATATAGTGCTTTACCTTTATGATGTTCCCAGGTTTGACTCTCCTGTAGCTTTTAATGTACTGACCAAATATATCGTGGCTAAGGTTAAGTAACCAAATTGTTTACAAGTTTGAATCATACGGAATGAAATTGCTTCTGAGTTAATGTCAACACCAAAGGCTGAATTATTTTGCAGTTTCAAACGCAGAAAGTTGATAAGCCAACATAAAGTTAATTATTAGTAAATTTTGAAGTCAAAATTTCAAGTTTTAGGTCAAAAGATCGGTTGCCCTTTAATCTTCGTGAGAACCGCAATGCTTGACTCCCAACCAGTCACAATCTCAGTGGTCTTGGATATTTGGTGCAGTGAAGCGTTTCACAGAACCATGTTACAGTAGTTTGACTGATGCGTGACAAGTCCGATATGTGTTTTATAAGCTTTGTTACGAACCATGGAGTCGAACGTGCATCAAATGCTTTGATTCCAAAGTAACAAATATTAATTTTTTGGAATCAAATAAACATTTGAGTATGTTTTAACATGCCGAAATGGCCCCGCTGGAAACCGAAGTCGCCCCCAAATCTTGTAAATCACAAAATCACCCCCACAACGCATGAAATCGCCCCCTGGAGGGCGATTTCACCCACGTTGAAGACCACTGATCTAAATGTTTTCATTTTCACCCGAGTTTGATTGAAGCTTTTCTCATTTTCCCACATTTAATTGAAGCTGTTGGACCGTACCCAAATGCTCCTAATTTACTCAAATGTTTCTAATTTTACCCAAAACGTGAAAGAATTTTTTTAGTTGCCTCAAATTTGATGAAGGCTGTTGGAATTACCACATGATTCCAATTCACTCAAGGGCAGTGTCTATTTTGTCAACAGGGGCAAAAAAAATGGCAAAATAGTCTCAGATTATTTTGCCGTTTTGGCCATTATTTTGCCGTTGATTTTGCCATTTTTCTGCGTTAGTTGGGAAAATAGACACTACCTCACTTACACGTGAATGTAGCTGTATACTTTGCCCAAATGTTGAAAATGTTTGCCCGAATAATGGCCCATTTTTCAGCATTGGAGATGCAACCACATCCCCTGCATCCCCATGCCATACGCTTATGATACAAGCAGTAACAAGCCCGTCCGCAAAAAGCAAACGATTTATCCTGGAGCTTCCAACAGTGACATCCTTGTCGACACGACTGTGATTGTCAGTTCAATTCATGTATATATATGTATCTATATATATATACAATGAAAAGTGGTGACATCACAAACCCTTGTCGAAGTCCAACACCCACAGTGAACGATTGTGATTTAATTCCGCCTACACGGACACAAACCTCTGAACCGGAATACAGTGACTTGACGGCCAGCAACAGGCGGCCGTCAACACCGTCCTCCCCCAACTCTACCGAAAGCTTTTCTCGAGGGACCCGGTGATATGCTATCTTAAGGTCGACCCAACATGTATTGGCCTAGACATCTTTGGCATACTCCCAAGATATCTTGAAAATCTGCTGGAGAGTACGGCCAGGAAGAAAACCGCACTGGACATTCTCCAGCTTTGGTTCAATTAGGCCCTATCTCACGGCGTCTTTTTTAAAGGTGCCAAGCCGAGTCGCTTCCGTCCGTATATCCGAGCAACAGATGAAGCTTCAGCAGCTTTGGTAAGCTGCCAATCCACCTCTGCGCCCACTGTACACTCCTGGATCTTTTGGAACAAGGACAATACACTCTGCAAAGGTCTTTCACACATCCTTGTCAACCAAGACCTCCAGTTTATTCAATAGGAAACCCTTGACCCGCGCTTTTGCGTAGACCATTGGCTTTTGAAGACGTAAATTGCAGACTGCCAGGTTGTGATCAGTCCACAGTTCTGGACCTCTTTCGACACGAACGCCCAAGACTGTTTGGTAGGCTACAAGACAGCCGAAAATATCCGCGGAGGAATGAGTGACCGTTGACACAAAGAATTTCTACACCAGATGTACCTACGCAAATCTCTTTGTTGGAAGAAGGTGTTCATTATAAACAGTGCGTTGTTACAGCAGAGTTGCAGCAGCAGCCTTCCGTTACCACTTAACTTCAGCATTACCATGCTTTCCAATAACACCCCTCCATACTCCCGCATCGTTTCCAACGTGTGCATTTTAGTTTCCCAAAAGGATCGTGGAGTCGTTAATTTTAACCATTCTCAGGGCATCACTACAGCTTCTTCCACGAATTCAGGATTTTGTGCACTTGCGTTTGGGGCCCATACCTGTATCAAACACAGAGAGCGGTCTAACTACTCCATCTAAACATGCATGTCCTTCCCCCTAGTCACCCACTAGGGGGGCTAATGGGATTGACTCATCTACACAGCTTGCCAGCTGCCAGAGTAAAAAATTTTCCACCCATTTTCCAATTCAACAGTGTCAAAGTCACGACGCTTATAGTCGAAGAGATGTCAATAACATCCAGGGCAGGGGCGCAACCAGCTCTTCATTTCGGGGGGGCAATTTTCATAAAATTTCATTTGATGACGTCATCGTACTTATCCAACCGTGTTACAACGTTTTCGCAAACGGTCACACATATAATAATTTTTTGCCCGCAGACACGAACTCCATAGTATACAAACACACACATTCTGCACAACGCTGGTTAATAAAAACAGAACGTTTTACAACAGCGTTGGGGGCTGAATCACCAGTGTCAAGCGAAATTTCTGACCTGACGCCATACGCGGATGCGCAGAGCAACATTCTACATATAAAATACGCTGAGAAAACTGATGATTAGGGCTTAGGGTTTGGTATTTAGGTAAGTGTGGCGGGTTAGGGTTTGTGTTACCGTTAGAAAACGAAAAATAATTGAAGTCTAAGATTAAGTCCAATATTTTTCACTGGTTTTACTTATTCCTGTAGTGTAGCTTGTTTTGGGTATCTGACATCTAACCAAAAAGTTTTAATTTACACAACACACATCAAAAAGCAATCGCCAAACTTTATTCCTTCACTCTAAGAAGCAAAATGATTGACAAAAAATAATAGGTCAGAAATTTCGCAAACGTCAGAAATTTCGCTTGACACCAGACTACAGAAACTTACTTAACAGAACGTTTTGTAACGGCGTTCGAGGCCGAGCCTCAGGTTTACAGACCCATTCTTAACACTATTTGTTCACTTGGTACAACAGTCAACACTAGTGAGTGCAACGCTAATTCCTAAACTGGTCAAGGCCAGGTAAAGTAAGAATGCATTGTGACATGCACACCTTTAAACGAACAAACACTGCAATGTTCGAGCACTCAGTCACAAAGTAAAATGCGGTTGCAGTCTTTAAAGAATAAGGACGAATATAAACAATCTGACTGCGTCAAAGCAGACAACCATACGTTATTAGACCTGCGTCTTTCAAGAAACAAGTACATATTTTTTCTTAATACAGCCTCAAATGTAGGAATGTTACATTGATCCTGATGAGTCATGACTACTAACTCTCGCTCTCCAGAGCAGGTTGTATAGAGCTCTGCATCCCAAATTATAGGCCACACGCAATCTTTGTATGCATGACTTTCTAAAATTCCACCATATTTGGAATGCATTCATGGACGTACATAAGGAACGAAAAAGTACATTTTTAACTGCATTTGAACATCGGCAAAAAGAGGCTCGCAGCTCGTTTGCTGCACAATATTTTTATCGCAGTTGTCTCTGAATGTCTTTGTCATCTGAGAGCTCAGTATTCAGTACAGCTCCCAGATATCTGTAGTACAGATTTTAGATTTTCACCACCCATGTGTCAGTAATGGGGTGACTGTGCTTTGCACTATTAGCCTTAAATGTCATACAAACAGTTTTGCTGCAGTTGAAAATATTTCCATGCAATTCTGCATAAGCCTGACACACAGATAAAAGTTCTCTTCGCAACATTTCCGAAAATGAGAACCTTTCAGTTTTAATCAATATGCAGACGAAACGATCAGGACAGAGTAAAAATTAGTATCCTCATACAAACACCTGGTTCCATACTCAACTAGTATAGCAATGGCTTTAGTGTGAAAGATGTATAGGCTACTACAGTAGTAACACTGCCTGAGTTTCGTCTTGTTTAGCAAATTCGTTCTAGCTCTATTCTTCTGGCATGTGTTTGAATTTTTATCACAAATGGAGATCCCAAACTTGAGGGACAGGCTATGTCAAGGGTGAGGGGATCTTTGAATGCTACCATTTTGGACAAATTCGGTAAGGTGTCTTGTGTCTTTGGCGCACAACGGATCAGGTGTGTTTGGGACAAAACGGCTTTTTCTGGCATCCATGAATTGTGTGAAAGTCTTTACAAGCACGTTTAAGGCTATGAGCTTTCAGGGCTTGCACTGGTTGCAAAAGTTAGGGTCTTGTAAAGCGTCATTTGGAGCCAAAGTGGTCTAGTAGGTAGGCGTTCAACACTTGACCAGCACCATATGACCCTTTACTAAACCTTTTTCCCAAGCCGTGGTACTGGGATCAACCCAGAAAGACACTAAAACGTCAAACAGCACTCACGCTAAATTTAGTTAAAAACTATCAGGTTTCGAACGGAAAATGCAGCTAAACAACATTTTTTAAAGAAATGTACTACGTTAATAATGGTGATCCGCTTTGCCCTCAACAAAAATAATCAGAAGGTCGAAGAAGAACAAGCGGTTTGACGTGGCACTAACTGTTATGTCAAGATTTCTGTAATCAGTTTGAACGTTTCAGCAATTTGCACGGTTCAACAGTACCCTGGTGCAGTGTTTTTCAACCATTTTGCTCTAGCGGAACCTTCCGCAAATGTTTGCGTTGCTCATGGAACCACATACAAGTGTCTGTATTGCTGCAACCGCATAGAACTGCGGTTGCGAAATTCGTCCCATGCAATTTCGGTCTTTTTCGGCTGAACCCCCGGCAGCCACTCGCGGAACCCCGGTTGAAAAACACTGCCCTAATGTTATAAAGTTTCATGAGGGCAAATTGAGGTTTGTCTAAGAAAAAATAGTACACGCACAAATAGACAAACATGCCCTAGAAATACAAACATTTTAAACTATATCCCAAGTTTTGACACTTCCAGCATATTTGTCGTTAAATACCAATCATTTACGAAATTTTCGATCAGATAACCTGTCTCAAGATGAATCTTGTAAGGAGATAATTTACCAGTAGGACAAAGAAAATTTCCAATAAGACTTCTTAAGAATGATCAGAATATAAAATTTCATCTTCATTCTTTGAAAGTTTCTGCAAATATCAAAATTGCTATGCAATGTTTTGAAAATTTCGGGGGGCATTTGCCCCACCCTGGTTACACGCCTGATCCAGGGAATATCGTTTGGCTTCCTCGACCAATTTGTGCTCTTTTCCGTGAGTGAGGGTTTCAAGTCTCCCAGAGCAGAAAAACTCTACGCTGACCCCATTCAACAGCCTAGACGCGTAGCGGGCGCAACTTGGGGACTCAAGTTGTGGATACCTAATGGGTGAAGACTTGTCGCACAATTTTGTACAGGTTTCTCTGCATAAAATGCGAACGCAGTTCCTGGTCACGCGCGCGAAAACCGATATGTGATGGGTTTGATTATTTTACGCATTTCATGGAAGTGCTGCCTACATTATACTGTATAGTTGTACAGACCGGTCGTGTCATTTGCACAGCACATTTTGCGATATCAGGGGATACCACGTGAAAATGTTGCTGTGGGAACATTTGTGTAGGAGACGCCATGCATTGAATCTACTTAAGCCACAGTTCTGCAGCACTCATGTGCCTGAAAAAGAAAGGTTATATATAGCGCTATCATTTTTCTTAGCTGGAGAGGGTGGGCGGTGTTTTGTTCCCTTTCTGCCAAAAAACTCTTGCAATTTTGGTCAAACAAAATCCAGATTTAAATTCACTTGAGCAAGGTGTTGATAGCCTGAGAAGTCTATCAATACACCACTGTTCATTTCACATTAATTACACTGGTATACAAAAAAAAACTTTTTTTGAGTTGTTTCAGATCTGTGAATTGATTTTGAATGTTTTGAGGCTGCTGAATTCAAAAATGAACTCAGTTTCTCTCTATCACATCAAGATTATTTGCAATATTACAATTTTTGTTCAAAAATGGCAAAAATGCTATCTAAATACTGCTTTGGTAAGCTGATGCTCCCCTAAGATACTCCCCTTTAAATGAATATCACAGCAATAAAAATACTTTTAACGCTTTCAACGCCATGACACGTCCCAGAACGTGCAGCTTTTTTATGCAGATCGCTACACGACGTTCCAAAACGTCGCACAGTTCTTTACGCAGATCAACACCCGACGTTCCAGAATGTCTAACTGTACATGGCGGACGTTCACTGCAGACAATCGTGGCGATCAATGTGACTCGACGCGCCAGACACTGTGGCGTTGAGTGTTAACTAGTTGTTCCTCTTAATTAACATTGACATAACCTGCTTAATCACTTAGGTTAAATGTCTTCAATGAAAAGAAAATACTCAAACAGTCCTGATGTATTTTGCTACATTTGTGGAAGTTTTACACCAACAGCACAAAGACCGTCCATCAACGACTTTGTGTAAAGAGTATATTTTGCTGATTTTAAAACCAAGCTTAGTAATCAAGACAAAGCATGGGTTCCACATAAAGTCTGTACAAGCTGTGTGGAAACTTTGAGATCATGGTCCCATGGAAAAGATTAGCACCTTCCTTTTGGCATTCCAGTGATCTGGAGGGAACAAATCGACCATGTTGCAGATTGTCACTTCTGCATGGTAAATGTGAAAGGCTTCAATAAGAAAAAGAAACATTCTACTCCAATATCAAAACGTCAATTCAGCTTTGAAAGGCCTGTTCCTCATGTTGTGGATGCACCCAAGCCTGTATTCAGCTACCTTCACTAACTTGAAGATGATACACTCAAATATTCTTCAACTTCAACAGATGATGACATGTCTGTCGATAGTTTTAGCAAAACTTGTTGGTTATTGCCTCCTCTTTATTTGACCAGGCTGAAATAAATGACTTAATTCGTGATTTGAATCTACCCAAATAATCATCTGAGTTGCTGGCATCAAGATTACAAGAAAAGCAACTGCTTCATCCTGGAACCAATACCACATTTTATCGAAACAGAGAGCAAGACTTTTTCAGTTTTTCACTTCCAGTGATGGTCTGGTGTGTTTCCATGAACTAAAATCCCTCTTAGAGGAAATGGGTTTGTCACAATACAAAGATGACGAATGGAGACTCTTCATAGATGGTTCGAAATGAAGTCTTAACTGAATGTCCAATTGGCATGGATCCATACTTATATGGCAATAAATATGGATCCGTATCTATTGGACATGCAGTAAAGCTTAATGAAGAACGTGGTGCCGTCAAGATGGTTCTGCAAATGCTTTTCATCTGTTGTACACAATTTTTTTTGAAAACTAAATTATCTAACTACGAAGATTTGGTCAATGAGTTGCTGGCAAGTTACCACATATTGGGATGCAATATGAGCATCAAGCAGCATTATTTGATATCTCATTTAGACAAATTTCCAGATGAATTGGGTGATGTCAGTGATGTGCAAGGTGGGCGTTTTCACCAGGACTTAAATTATGGAGGATCGTTATCAGGGATGGAGGGCCACGAACATGATTGCAGACTATTTCTGGAGCCTAAAATGAGACTGCCCCAATAAATCACATGAGAGAAAATCATTGAAACGCAAATTTCTAACTTCTTAATTGTAAATCATGATTTAACTAATAAAAATGTCTTCCTGTTTCTTTTGTGTCTTACCACCATCCAGTTTTGTTTTGAAAATCTGCAGATGTAGATAGGTTTAGGAGCAAGCAAATTTTTGGTGGTGCGAAGGATATTTGCCCGAATTTTCTAAACTTGCCCGTAACATTTTGTGGGACTTTGTCTACAAAAATTCTCCACAAAGGTCAGAGATCATTGAGACCTTTTTTGGGTAAGAGCTTCAATAAAAGGTCTTCATGTGTTTTTCTGGAAATGTTGGGCGCCATTTTTTGAAATCAAACAACGTTGGGCCCCATTTTGCCCATATTTTCAGCGATTTTTCTCGAATTTTCGACAAATCAAAACTTTTGGGGGTGCGCTTGCACCCCCGCCTCCTATGCCACTTGATGTACTGTAACTTGAATGTGTTTTATTTTCTCTAGTGTGACATTTCATCTGTCCATTTGTGCTCAAATTGTAACCACATAGTGATAAAGGGAATGAAATTAGAATAAGCATTGGATCTATTTTAAAGCATCCACTTTACTCTTAGGCGTACAATTTCGTAAAACCACTGGTAAGTTGTTGCACAAAACTGTGATGTGATAGGCAAAAACTGACACCAGATATAAAATCAGCACACTGAAATCAGTCTAAATCAGTTGAAAAGTTGAAAGAACTAAATGTGTGTATACCTGTGTTATATACAAAATATTTCACTACTAAAGAAAGTGACATATTATGTGCAAGTTTTCATGTTTCATGTTATATTTTATTAAATTTCCATCATTGCAAAGGACTTATACAGTACCTACCCGCTCCTAGATAATACGTCATTTTCTAGGGCGACATAATTGTATCTAAACACAAAATGCGGACAGCCATCAACTGAATGAAAAACTCACACATTGAAAAGTACTGCAAAAATTGACTGATATCGCTTCTAATGGGCTCTAAAATATTCTACGTTATTTGACAATGTAATCGAGAATCCATACTCTGAATTTCATAGCACAGTATCAAGAGAGTGTTGAGGAAAGTTGCTTATATTCTCATCCACGTAATTGGTATGTTTCATTGCTACTCGTGACTTTCAGTGAATACCGGCAAGATCCATTTTCAATGTCGACTGAAGATTGTATTACCTAATTTGAAACAATTTGGCAAATAATAGTTTTTCATGCCTGCCTCTAGGTAGCTCGACCTCTTGTAAAGGCCTTCTTTACTCTTGCTTACGTTCTAAGTTTTCAAAACAAATCTAGTTTTCCATCACAGTTGCTATCCAGTCAACCAGCATACATTTTTATGAAAACTAATCAACATTCCCAAAAGATTATCTTTCTCAATATTTGCTACATTTTTCTCAATAAACCTTTCTCAATATTTGCAGCATTTTCTTCTGCGGTAAGCCGAATCACTTAGTTTTAGTTGTTACTAATTCTAGGGGATAAAACAAAAAACACAAAATAAGTGTTATTGCAGGGCCCAAATAAAGAAATGATGGTGGAATGCTTACTCTACAGATGTAAACATCTATTTATGTTTCGTGTAGTATCCCGGTCTTTAGTAGGCTATAATAGTAAATTTAATGAAGTCTGTTCAAATTCGTTTGATTAGCAGCTTTTTTGCAATAAAAAACACAAAATCATCTAAAAACCAGAAAAGTTATGGTTATTCTATGCCGAGTAGGCTGCAAAGGGACATGCCAGTGCATAGCAAAGATCGAAACACAGTACAATCTTTCAAGACTGAACGATTGCAGCTTATAGCTTCTGGGTGTTTAGACACTTTTCAATCTACGTAAGTATTTAAGAATTTTGAAACTGTAAACAAAACGGAAAGAAATATCGTCATTGCAACGTATTGGTTGTTAGATAAAGCGATGTCGCTTGTAAAATGATTTCTTTTTCATTGTGGTTACCAACGTGTTTACCAACGAAAAAATGCTAACATTTGAGTCAATAGAGTATTAAACCTCAGGCGTCGGTGTACGATATAGTCGTATCTGAAAATCCGGCGTGAGCCACTATTTTCGCGCCACTTTGCAACTCCATAACTCGCCAGGTTATTAAAAAAACGGTAATTAATCAATTATTAGGAGATTAATCAATCATTTTGTTGTTTTTAGACCTTGACTTTTGAACCAAAAACGCTAGAAAGCCAATCAAGGCCTCAAAATACTCGGATTATAGCCTAATTTCCAATACAAATTTGAGCGAATTACTTCCCTCTTGCGACTGACGCCCAGAGCCAGGTAACCTAGGCCAAAAAGCCTAAAACCTACCCAAATTATGACGTCATTCACAAAAAAACCGACACCCAAAACTTAAAAAATTTTTTCATTGCAGATTCGAAGACTCGCCGCATCTTTTGAGGGTTTGGACAGCTTCCTAGCTCAATCCCCTGGCAAGTTATAGAGTTGCAAAAACTTGCCCAATGTGGGCAAATTATATCTTTGATGCGAAAATCGGCAGCGCCGAAGGTGTAACTTTAAAACACTACAAGGACGCAGCTACCAAAATTTAAACGGTTGACAATGCAAACAAAATTTCTAACATGCGCCAGAAATCGCCTATGAAAGCAAAATCTTGATGTGAATTAGTAGGAAAACCAACGCTGCTCGGTAAAATGTTTGCAGATCATTGTCTGAACTCTAAAGAATAACGACATTCACGTTTTTGTATTGTCGGCTCTTGCGAAAACCTATTATGCAGTTTTAATCTGAATCTTTCCACTTCATTTGGAAAACAAATTATGAGGACACTGTTTTACAACTTTTTGAAACAGGTCATAAACACACCTTTCATACCAATGTGGATGTGCAAGATGCTGTGAGATTAACTGCGGATCATACTTATAAAAACTTGATTTTAGATACAAAGCGCTTGCATTACCAGCAGAGCTTATGAAAACAAATTGCCGCCCAAAGAAACTCAGTTTGCCATCGAAATTGAAAACAAATTAGTTTATTTTGGTTGACAATGGCAAAAAATCTTGGAAATACATCGTTTTGTAAAAGCAGCTACAGGTAAATACCAGAATAATGCTTTGTCAACAGAATCATTTAATACAGAAAGGTTTTCAGTAAGTAGTTGTATTTGACTTTACCTAAATTTTCAGCTGATGTAGAAAAACATTTAACTTCCCAAAAAATCAATTTGTAGTTATTATTGGAAGTTTTTCTGTTGCTTTGTGGCTACTCTATGTGAAATATGCAGATGAAGACGTATCGATTTTGCAATATTTTAACTTGCATTACAGCACGTACAGTACAATCTCTGCTGCAGTGCAACTTATTTTTCCGAAAAATTGCATTTGTGGCAGGTTTCAACAGGTGCTCGCAGTTATTTTATTGTTTTCACAAGTATTTAAGAGCTCCTTCAAATTTCTTACTTCTTATTTGAACAGATTGTTAGCACCTTTGCTGTTGTTGTTTAACTAACTTATGAACGACTGCTTCCTCTAAAGAAGTGGTTGTCATTACTAAAACAGATTCTTGATTTTATTGTGTGAATTGCCAAAGAACGTCATTTCCAAAAAGCTATCTCAACTCTTGAACTGCACGCCACTATGTAAAACATTGCCACTGGAAACTGATTGGGTTTGAGAAAGAAGACAGTTGAAGAAGCAATATGAAAAGTGTTGCAGTTTATGCTTGTCTGTTTTTTGTCACTGCTGTTACTGCAAAGAACATTGGTGATCCTTGTGACCAACTGATATACGGAAACGTCACGCCCGCGCGCCGCGCCAATTCGCGGAGTCGACTGTTTTCGCAACACAAAGTACTGCAACCAAATTTGAACGACGTGATGGCTCATGTGAACTGCAGCTTGCGAGGACTGACTGAAGTACCTAAAACAATTCCAAAAAATGTACGGTATTTGGACTTGAGTGGAAACATGATTAGTCACATTCATCGAGACGATTTCGATTTATACACCGATATTAAAATTTTGCATTTGGATTATAACTGCATTTCTGTCTTTACCAAGCCACTGATTGTGGAAACTGCCTACTATAGCCTTCCAGTATGCCAGAATATGCTCTACATTGAAGAAGGCAGTTTCTCCCAGCTAAACAAACTGCAAACATTGTTTCTCAATTGCAACCGTATGTCTCAAGCTCCAACTCACCTGCCTCCATCAATTGAATTTCTTTGTCTTGACGACACGCTTATAGGTCCTTTAACAGCAGATTATGCAAAACATCTACCTAACATCATTGTTATTACAGTGAGTTTTAACTGTGTGCCGCTAAGCAATTACTTTGTTTGCCCGGGAAACTTTACAATACCGGCAAAGTGGCCACTTTCTTTACAATATTTAGATATATCTGGAAATATTTTAAAAAAGATTCCAACCAAAACGTTTCCAAACGGTTTGAAGCTTCTCACCGCTGCTACCAGTGGAGTAACAACCATTTATAACAAAGATTTTCAAACAGTACCTAATTTAGAAACGTTGAATTTGATGAATGCTTGTTTCGTGTTCAATGGCTCGGTTAAGAAGTTATGCAGTCTTGTCATTCAAGAAAAGGCGTTCATGCCGTTAAAACGTCTAAAAATTCTTAATCTTTCTTACAATCATATAACAAGCCTACCTCAAAAAATCTTCATGCACAATTTAAAACTTGAGTCTTTATTCCTTCAAGGTAATCTCTTGTATCAGTTGCCCGGAGAGGGAAAGATTCTTTCACCTTTACAAGCTTTGAAATATTTGGATATTTCGGGAAACTTTCCTTATTTCAAAAATCGCTCCGTAGAAGACGCAGGTTACCGTCTTCAACTTGAAAAATCTTTTGCTAAACTGTACGCTCTGAAGGAGTTGCATATAGGACATGACCCCAAAGATGGTAAAATGTACGATGATTTTCCTCGGCCGTACATAGAAATAGATGAAAATACATTCAAATATCTGGCTCAGTCTTCAAGATTGGAGACATTAAGTTTGAGCTACTTGTGCGTGGGTAAACTTGCACCAAAGTCTTTGAAGCATTTCCCAAACCTAAAAACTGTTTATGCAAAACACAATCAAATAGGAAAAGAAGATATCAAAGGAATTTGCCATCAAATCCAAAACGATCGTCGACCAAAAAGAAGAGTCTTTGGCATATTTCGGACACAATCATTGGCTTTATCCTTACTTGCAAACTCTACACAAGAAACCGGCACCTCTGCATGTAACCTCACACACACTGCAGATTTCTCCCACTGCTTAATTACCTCTGTCAAACAAGCTCTTCTGCCTGTTAACGTTTCAATTTTAAATCTTTCGAATAACAACTTGCAATACATCCTCAATGACGACCTGGAACATTTACGTTTTCTTTGTGAACTGAATCTCCAAAATAATCCATTGACAAGGATATATCCGCTAGCGATTAGAAAGCTTCGTTACTTGAAAATTTTGCTGATACAAAACATTGGTGCAGCCTTCTCATTTGATTTATCTTTTATACAACGGACAAGCTCCTATTTTACTTTCCAGTTCAGAGGAAAGCATAGTCAAGTTCTCCACACACTCATCACACTGCCTAACTATAATGGCACTCTCCCTGCTGTGGGAACTTTAGACTTGTCAAGGAATTTTTTGGATGGATTATATATTCTGAACAAGAATAACTTTGGATATTTTTCAAACATGCGTATCTTGATCCTTCAAAACTGCCGGATCAAAAGTCCTATTTCTTCTTTTTTTACGCGGTGTGCAATATCTAGAACATTTAGATCTGCGCTCCAACGAACTGACTGAATTCCCGTCTTCGACTCTAAAACCTTTAAACGGTTCTTTGTTGGAGTTAAAATTGGACAACAACAAACTTTCTTCTCTCGACAGGATTTGCCCGCTGTTGAAAAGATTTACTGTTTCAAACAATCAAATCAGCTTCATCAGCAAATCGTTATTTGCGTTCATGTCTCTGAAATACATTGACTTTAGCAATAATGCGATGATACGCTTGGGGGAAGCTTTGTCAGGACCAAATTTTTTATCGAACTTGAATTACTTTGAAATTCGTTTCAACCCATTTGACTGTTCTTGCCAGGCATGGACTTCATTTTTCCTTTGGTATGCTTCAGGCAAAAGCGACAAAACACAACTTCCGGGATTTTACCCCAAGTGCACCCGATGGCTTGATCTATATTACGGTGGCTGTGTGTCTTGCCACTCTCCCCTTTCTCTTAGAAGTTCGTCGGTTTTGAAAGTGGGAATCAACATGTCGTGTGAAAGCAACACACCCCGAACGCTTGCTGTAGTTTTCTCTACAGCCGTCCTCTTAATTTTGACATTCGGCCTCGTTTTCTCCAGCCGATGGTTCTCGAGAATTTTGTTTGCAAGGACGCACAAGCACATTAGGTCCAACTGGTTTGCTCATTTCAAGCCACAAAATAGTAACTTCTATCTTTACCACGCATTCATTGTTTACGATCTGAACGACGAGGAAGTAGGAGACTGGGTTGACAGTCGTTTGCTTCCAGCGATGCGTGACGGACAAGCATCATTTAATATGGCTGTGATTGGACGTGACATCTCATGTGGAGTGGGCAGTGCACAACAGATCGCAGCATGTATTGAAGCAAGCCGAAGCACGCTGCTGATAGTGGACGAAATGTTCGAAAGACAGCTGCAATGCAAGTAAGTCAAGTTCCATTTTCTGATGAAAATAACAAAATTAAGGAATTCATCACACATATTGAGTGATCCAATTAATTGCTGTTTTCGCACAGTTGGTGAGTGTCACTTTTTAATACGGATATCTTTGTTAACTGTGAAAATGTTCAGTTCATTTTCGTTTACGCTCGGTGTCTGTTCTCCTTCGGAGTGTCACGAGTGGTCTGCGGCGCCCATCTCCGCTTGCTTGCGCCTTGCAGCATGGTTTCTTTAAATAAATTAATTGCTATCAAATTAAGCATTGTTGTTGGGGAGGAATTGTCTGTTTTTTGTAAAAATGATTACTTCATAGCCAAACATCGTATGCATCTCTTTGTTGCATGATAACTTAAACAATCTACGTAATTTGTTTTCGGTTACTTTAAAAATATTAGTTACTTGGTTTTAATCTCAATAGTTACAATTGGAAATCTGCTTGTGCAGCACATAATCTTTAATTTTTAACGTAAAAATAGGTAGGTCAGACTTTGGAAAGTTTGAATTTCCCATTTTTAGCTTAAACTGCACGAATCTGTTTTATAATAGAACGACTACACTACTTGGCTTTGACTGCCTCAAACTTTCCAAACAAACCTTGTGACGAAAACATTCGAGACTAAGGCAGAGGTGACAAGACCATTAGAATGTCGAAGTGTGCTTGCTAATGGTCCGAAGGTCTATATCATACCATGGGTGGCGGAACCTTTTTCAAAGTGGGGGGGCACAAGGGCACATTGAAAAAAACTATAGAAAATTTTTGTGGTTTGAATTGGCTACTATGACGTCACAAGCATTGAACTATTACGTCATTACCTATACACTATATGAAGGTCTAAATTACACTATTTTAGACAAAACTACAGTACACCACTATGCAAACGTATCGGTGAACCACCTGAAATTTAAGTAGGCTGTTACAGGGACGACCCAGGTCAGCAGCGTCACTCGGGCTAATCATACGATTTACTTTGACGGAATAAATAAAACCGTTCAACGCCTGGGTCACTGAAATTTCCATTTGCGTTCATTCTGGCTGGCATTATCGTTGCCCTGTGACGTGATGTTATGTAACAATGAATGAGAAATCCTCATGATAACCTATCCATTGTCGAGTAACGTACGTCACAGAGCAATGATAACACCACAGTGGCGGTTCTAAGAGGGGGCTTAGGTGGGCCATGGCTCCTCCCAGATTTTTGGCTAGCCCCTGCTTGGCTCGCCAGTTTTTTGCTTAATTTCACGTTCAAGTTTGTTTGATTGACACATACAGCAGGTAACTTTCAACCAGCAAAATTTTAAACGATTTGTAAGACTTTCTGGCGACGGTTCTGACGATATTTACAAGCCTATGTTGGGTTTGATAGGTTTAATCATAGCAAATCAATCTTCATTACAGTGGAAAATTACCATGCAGGAGAGACATTTATGTTGGCTCCCTACTTTTTCCTTGGCCTCGCAGTGCTCCTCATTTTTTTCATTCTAGAATCGCCACTGTAACGCCAGTAAGTCATCCGCTTACTAGACTCATTCATATTAGTCCGAGTTGTTAGACAATTTATCATTCGTTTGAAATTACTCTCGAAATGGGAACTGTCCATTGGGTTGAACTTCAAATCCAATGTTCTATACAAATCCATTGCTTCAAAAAACATTTAGTCCGATATGAATTATGTTTCAAAAATACTTAGCTGCATAGGACAGCTCGGACTCTAATGAATGAGCCCGAGTAAAGCGCGAGCGAACGAAGTCGTGAAAGCGCCGACTACGAACGATATTGTTATATTTAGGTCACCTGCAACATGAACGCGAAAGGCCAGACATGGAACGAAAATATATGATCAGTGACAAGGCCCAAAGAAAAGAGGCCGAGTTAACAACTTTGGGACCGTGGGTGGTGGAACAAACATACAAAGCAAGCAAGCTTGCGTTCTCCGATATAAATTGCAATCGAAAACTCGGGCGAAGCCCGAGGAGCCTGTTTGCCGGAGTAGCCACGGGGCTGTTAAAAACACCATGAACACAGCTTAAAAAACAGGCAAAAATGACACAACATTGATACCTGTCTTAACACATTCAAAATCACAACTTTTCTTCATCTTGAAAGTATCATGACTAAATACTCATTCTACGTCTGCATTAGATACCGGAATGCAAAGATAAGACAAAACACACGTAGCAACTGGCAAGTTGTCCGTAAGGATGCCGATTGTGTTGCCAATGCAGAAATAAAATATAGCTATTTAGCGTTGCCAATACAAAAACAAAAACACAATTGAAATTGATCTGTCAAATATTTCATTTTGCGTATCAGATTCAGTAAAATTTCACTATTGGGAATGGTGTTAAAACGCTTGAAATTACCCAAATTTTTTAATGGTGTGGCACGAACTTTTCCTACAACATATGGGTGCCGGAAGAGGGGCAGGAATTTGAAAATTTCAGCAAAAAACGCTGTTTTCTTAATTTCGAGTGGTAAAAGCCAAATTTCACCACTTTTGGCCCCCGTAGAAAAACTTTTGGAAAAATCCACTAGTGCCTCCCCCCAGGAAAAATTCCTTCCTACGCCCATGCACACAAACATGTAAAATGACACCATTTTTGTGAAAAATTGTGTTGTATTACACCATCTGGCAACACTGTCCAACAGCACCAATGCGGTAAGCACTCCATCGCAGGGTGACAGTGTGTGCACGGTGTATTCTGCCAAGCAATTATGAAATCCTGCCAAATTCACTGCCAAATTACAAGTAATATATTAGAAACAATATCGACAAAATACTGCGAAAATTCTGCAACGCTTGTTTCGCTAAACGATTTACTTTATTACTTGACCCAATACTAATTGTGTTACTTAAACTTATGATATTTAGGTGAAAAAGTGGGGGCCAGGCCCCCCCAGAAATAAAAGTGGGGGGCCTAGGCCCATGCGACCACCCCGGTTCCGCCACCTATGTATCATATTACATGGTTAATTATAATTTGTAATGGAATCAAATTAAGGCCAAGTAAGCAATAAAATCAGCAAATTTCTCGGATGGTCCTCAAATGTATCAAGTGACAATGCTTGCAGTAAAAAAACAGCATGACACTTAGCTAAGGGCAGAATTTGATAAGATGTCAAATGATTTTTTGCATTTTCACTGCGCTGTGTTGTGTATATTGCTCTGATAGGCTCCGCGCAGACCGATTCATGAAGTGAATGGGGAAATGGGAGGCTGCGATGGACAAGGGACCATATGGAATATAGCCTACACCTCCGTAGGGCGGAGCTACTTTTATTGACAACAGTTGGTTAAGAGAAACACGTAAAAGTAGTTGTCTCTTGTATCGGGTTTTTCATTGTAATGCGTTTTTCTAACAGAACCACGACCTTATAGTATAAGGCTTTGAGCGATGTGGTGGAGTATCACATCAGTCTGCGGAAAGCTTCCAAAGACAATTTTAACTGAGTATCATACGTCGATAGGTTCAAAAGCCATAAAATAAGGTCGTGGTTCTGTTAGAAAACATTCGATGGATACTAGACAGGTGCGTTGCTAGACATTTAAATAGCCTTTTGCTGATATTCTTCATCAATTTTCCAAGTTATATGAAGTATCTAAGCGCAGTATAGGTTAAACTAAGTATCTAACGCAGCATAGGAAGCAATCATCTAAGCACAGTAATATCTAAGCGCAAGGTTTCACACTTAAGCCAAAAATGCCCATAAGATCATAAGGCATATCCGCATCTGGCGATGCGAATGATGTTATAAACTCGGTATATTAGGCTAATGACACAGCAAATGATTCCTCTTTATCAGAGCCGGAAATTAGTGGTGTACTGAGCGGATCGTCGGAACAAATTATTGAGGCAGGTTGTTAGTGCGTTGTAAAATTTTATTGCAGTCACAGAAAGTTCAAAGTGCTTGTAGAATTGGTGCAAAGGGGATCTGATGATGATGATGACCTTGAAGTTTAATTTATGAAAACATCTAACAAAATTATAAATGGATATGTGTTTCCAGACAGGGAAGCTATTGCCTCTGGTAAAAGATCGAAAATTGTTAGTATGCTATCCAGGGGCGTAAAGAGGTTAGAAATGGGGTGCAGGGCAAGAAGCAAGTTTGGCGTCCCCATGTTCGAACCTGAGGTCTTACGGAAGCAAATGTACTGTATTGAAGAAAGTACTTGTGACATTATTGGGACTTTTCAGCGCCCCTGCAGTCATTCGGCGCCCCTTGCTGTGATTCAGCGCCCCCATAGTTATTCGCAGGCGGAGGAATTGTGCCCTCCTTACCCCCTCGTTACGTGCCGGGTGCTATGGGAGCCATCATCTGTAGCAGCCCACAAACCGCCTTTCTGGTGTTTTGAGATTCGATGCAGATTTTTCTTAGTATAGAATTTGAAGGTGCTTAAAACTGAGAAACGCTTGCAACTTGTGCCAACCAAGCCATGTGACAATTCAATTCGTATCTCGGTAGTTACATCGCAGCCCGCTTCATCTCGTTACTTATTTTCTTTCATTGCATTGCATAAATTGCGTTGTAACCAAAAATCTTGCTGTTTGATGAAATCTCTGTGCTTTTGGAAGAATTCGCTATATTTCACCTAAATATGACAGCAGCAATATTACATGTGGTTCAAAGGTTCCACACAAGTGCTTCATCGATCCCACACATGTGGAACCAATGAACCAAAACAATTTTTTTTTTCAATGACATTTTCAGCCACTTCTTGAAATTAAATCCTACTGACTTTTTGTATGTGGATAGAGGGGCTTGATTGACCTTCATGCTAAATTGTGGATATGTGCTAGCTAAACTTGTGACCTAATACGAAAAAAATGGCTCATCGGTCCCACATCTCCCCTATTGCCTATGATAAATTTGTAAGGGTTTTAGGCTAAGTTATGCGTAATGTTCATCTTGTTAATGTTTTTGTAAGATTTGCTTGCACATTCATGTTAATGGCTCAGTTGGCACGGTTACAGTTCAGAGTTTTTCTGAGCATATCGTTAACGATGCAATATTTGTCAACAAGTGATCAGCTGCTGACTTGTCACCTTGGAGATTTAAAATGAGTCTTTTGTAAAATTTGAAAATTATCGCTCAATTCAAATAATTGTTATCAATCTGGTTAATTACTGAAGCTTGAATTACTTAACTAGTGTTTCAACGGTTACCACTTCACAAATTAAATTACAGTACAACCTATACTTTCAAAGATGTATATTTGATAAGCAGCGTCTATTTTGCCTCATGAGGTAAAAACTGTTCTGAAGTTATTTTATCAGTAGCTGTACACATTCGTTTGAAGTGATCACATGACAAGTTCAAACCACATGACAAGTTTGGAATGCATGGCTTACACAGCTGACCGTAATGTCTAATTGAAGTGTGGGCAAGCTTATAGTGGCTTTTGTCTATGTTGTGTAACGAATAGGCTAAGCCACAGGCTATCTCTAAATCTCAACGTGTTGCGTCTCTCCGTATGGTGATCGTCACGTGGCCACCTCAACCATTTATGTTCTATCAAAGGCAAAATAGCCACGACATATATTTTACCTCATGAGGCAAAATAGACACTATCTTTTTGATACGAGTTACTTGGATGTTTTCGGAGTGTTAACAGGAGTCGGAATTGATGTTTCAAAATTTTGCGGAGTCGGAGCACGAGTCTTAAAGCCGGAAGCAGGAGCGGAGTCTGAAAAATGTGACTCCGCTCATCTCAGGTAAGCCAAAGATAAGTGTTTGGATCTTGTCATAACCGAAAATGTAAGGAATTTAATGCAATGTTAGGCAAGTCATAATTGCAGACATTTTGTGTTTTTAGTTTATAGAAAAGGTCAATTGCGCAATTGCGTTGGTATAATTGTAGACAAGAGACATAGTTAACTATGGGTGAGAAGCATCGTGTTCAGTAGTTCCAGTGTTTTCATCAAAAAAGCTTGCCTTAGTTCATATGATGCAAATCGGGATCATCTACCATAAATTCTTCGCAGTAATGTCGTTCGCATTTTTTCTGTTAATGAATTTTTGCCAATCAATTTGAAACAATCATTAACAGCAAAACGATTGGTCACTTTAAAACACTTTTATTGCTTTGGGCAAACGTTGATCAGCTATCAGTAGGAAAATGATTTGTTTTGTCATTTGTGACTTGTCATTTTCTGCTGGCAGATTCGCAATGACATGCTTGGAAGAGCTCGAAAGCAGAGCAGGAACAAACAAAATGATTCTTCTCACATTCTCCGCCAATGACCGACCTACACCTGTGCCCGAACGCTTTCGACGAAAATGTTTGCTTGATCCTTTGATGTTTCTTCAGTTTCGTTTGTTTCATGATGACGACCAGCTGATATTTGAAGCGTTGCGAACATGTTTGATGCGACCGAATGCTTCTTTTTAATAAGTGACGAAGAAAGTTTCATCATTGTGTTATGGCAGTGGTGCAGCCAGAATGGCAGTGGTGCAACCAGAATGAGGCCGAAGAGGCCATGCCCCTCTCTGAAACAAACTTTCTAAGATTTTTACTGGTGCCTTATCATCAATTTTCAACTGTTAAAATATAAACGGAAGGAACAGTCGGACTCAACACGACGTCAGTGACTGCTGTTGCGGCCAGTGGCACAACTATATGGACAAGTACGTACGGACTGGAACCAGTGCTTGGTAATAGACTGCTCATTGAGCCATCCGGCTGGGCACAAACCGTTCACATGTTCACACAGCGTTTTACGTAACACGTGACTCAATATTCACGCCGTTCGTTGAATGCGTTTTTCTGCTCGCCTTTCTGTGCATGTATTTACGATCTCACGGAACCTTACTTGAGCTGTTTTCGTCAGTAGTGGCGTGAGCGAGTTGTCGTCTGCTTGAACCATTAACTGTTTTCTACGATATGTTTGCTGCTGTATAATCGTAAAAGACAAGTCGCTGTCTGTGTTAATGGTCGACAGATGTTGCCGTTTTGCGTCATTAAAACCAGTGCAGAACTCGAGGCAATAACGTGTACAGTGTCACCTCTCAACTCCCCTGCCTGTTTCGTGTCTCTAACAGCAGCGAGCCTGAGTAACGCCTTCATCACCGCATAGGACAGCGGGAATCAGATTCACCGCTCGCGATTGTGTGTTACAGAGTGACACGTCAAGTGTAACGCCTTCATCATCGCATAGGACAGCGTGAATCAGATTCACAGCTCGTGCTTGTGTGTTACAGAGTGAGAGACACGTCAATAAAATGGTGCTGTAACCAGGATGTGAAGGTCGTGCCAGGGTCAGCCTTCACACAAAGAACGTGCGATCGGTGTGGTTCGTTGTAAAAAGGAGGGGATGTTGTTGCAATCTCTCCGGTGGTGTTGCGTTGACTGTGTGATTCACCACGAACGGGATGTGCGCGAAGAACAAAAATATATGTATGTGGCCCGAACAAGCAATAATAGAGTGATCCCGAAGGAGTGATCTTGGTGAGTGACCTCTAATGATGCTTGTGAACCTGGTGAACAGTTGATTGTGCTTGCTAACGGTGACGACGAGAGTGATCTCTATTGTTGCTTGCTGCCGCGGTGCGAAGCTTTGCACACATGCCGCTCAGGATTTCCGATCGCAACACTGTCCTCCCCCCAAAAAATAGGTGGGATGTGCATGCAAAGCGGGGCTATACAAACATTTTTTTCAACTCTGTTTGGAATACTTGCACTTTTCCAAACCAGGAAACGGTTTGAAATTTCATCTACGTAAGCGTGCTACCAAATGTTAAGCTACCAAGAACTGAATAAAGTAAAAAAGCACAAAAATGCATTTTTTTAATTTTAAATGCTGAGATAAAATGTTTTTCATAAAAGTACATCAAACTGTTCGTTCATAGATGCCTTGGTTGTCTCTTTGCAGAAATGGTTCCTGGATTGTGACCAAAAAAGTGTTGTGAGGAGTAAGGCACTGTAATGGCTTTCTTGTTCCGATGGATTACCATAGCTGTTTGTAAACTCTACGGCTGGCACAAATCAGCGAAACTTGTAACATCTCTGACTTGAACCTTGTTTGAGATAGAGTCAACGGATTTGTCTCGTCAAAGCATCATTTCAAATAGCAATACTGCACTTACTGAAAAAAACATTCAAAGATAATGTAACCAGATTGTGACCCTCATATCTTCTTTAGGTGTTAGGCAAGTTCAGCTTAATTTATCTTTGAGCAAATGTCAGTAACTCTAATCGCGTATACATTTCACTATAATTCGTAAAACAACAACCAAGTGTTGAGGCAGTTTCGATCCCTTAGCTGACCAATATTTTCTATTCAAAAGCAGAATATCATGATGGGACGAAAATAGTTCAAACCTGTTTGATGCATTGTCTGATATTGAAAACTTTGTCTGACTAATACTTTGTCAAGATATGTGTCAGCAAAGGCAGTGCAGTGATGTACTGTAGTTATATGGCTATTGATTGTTGTTTGTGGAATTGTTGGTTTCATGATGTAATTTGTGTGTTCCTCATAGCTGATATGAATTTTTTTTTAAACTAATACTTTGTCAAGATATGTGTCAACAAAGGCAGTGCAGTGATGTACTGTAGTTATATGGCTATTGATTGTTGTTTGTGGAATTGTTGGTTTCATGATGTAATTTGCGTGTATCTGTGGAATTGTTGGTTTCAGAATTGTTGGTTTCATGATGTAGTTTGTGGAATTGTTGGTTTCATGATGTAATTTGCGTTTCTGGTTTCATGATGTAATTTGCATGATGTAATTTGCGTGTTTGATTAAAACTATCGTAAAGGTACCTTTGAGGGGGGAATAAGGAAAACAACTTTGTTGGCAGTTCTTCATCTGAACCACAGCGCGACTCTGTGTGGAGGACGGTCTGAAGCAGACAATTGAGACCAATTCATTTGAGACCATTCATTTGAGATCACTTCATTTGAGACACAACATTTGAGACCTGTTCGTTTGAGACCACTTCACGTGTGACTTTTTTATTTGCGACCACATTCGAGACCACATTCATTTGAGATCACATTCATTTTTGGCCACCTTAAAGTGAAGCTGTTTTGATTTACTGTATCACATTTTTATGATCTGCCTTCCACTTCTTTGCGGGAGACTTGAAGTTTTGCAAGGTGACTCTTCATTTGAAGTTTTGCAAGATCACGCCCTTGCAAAATATCGTTAATTCCGAAGAATAGCAGAATTCACTAAAAATTTTCAAATGACGATCATCTTGAAACATATTTAGTAAAAACGAAGAAGACCCCGCATCTTCTATCTTTTCACAAAATGTGCGGACGAGAAACATATTCTCATTATTTGGCCCAATAGCAATGTGCTATTCCAGACATTGTGAGATTTTCTTCGGAATTAACGGTATTTGCTAAAACAGTCGCATTTGCAGAGATCACGCGTCAGACATTTTGCTCATACGTAGTTGAATTTCTCTTCTCAAAAGCCACGAAATTTGATTTTCTGCTGTGATTGTTTCGACCAACGCAAAAAGACATTTTATCTTTTCTCGTCTTTCATTTTTCAGTTAAAACTGAAACTATTGTGGCGTCTCGATAAAGGAAACGGGCAGGAAAGCAAAACATATAACTCTTTGACTTGGTCTAAACTAAATAACATTTCAGAGATGCAACGCTCCTTGCCAAACCCGAGGCTTGAAGAGTTTTCTGGCCATTGCGGTGTCGCAAAGTGCGAGTGCATTTACAACCCAGCGTGAGTCACCCATGGACACGGAAGGACGTAACCTTGCAAAACTTCAAATGAATGGTCACCTCATAAAACTTCAGGTCTCCCACAAAGAAGCGGAAGGTAGATCATAAAAATCTGATTCACAGTAAATCAAAACAGCTTCACTTCAACGTGGCGTAAAATGAATGTGATCTCAAATGAATCTTGTCTCAAATGAAAAAGTCTCATGTGAATGTGGTCTCATATGAATTTGGTCTCAGATAAATGTGGTCTCAAGTGAACGTGGTCTTCAATGAATATGGTCTCAAATGAACGTTGTATCAAATGAATGTGGCCTCAAATCAATGTGGTCTCAACCACGAGTTGAAACCGGACAGTAACAAAACTAATTTAACTGCTGAGGGGCATCGACTCGACAACCTTCCAGTTCCTTCAATGCCCTGGCGTCCTTGCACTGATTTGTGTTTTTTCTAGCTGAATATTAATTATCGCCAAATAAAATCAACTCAACTCAAATGAACAGGTCTCAAAAAGACGCGGTCTCAAATGAATAGATCTAAAATGAATGTGGTCTCAAATGTCGTGGTCTCAAATGAATGTGGTCTCAAATTAATGGTCTCAAATGAGTTGGTCTCAATAGTCATGGAACCGTTGTGGACATCAGCAGATTTAATGCTTATTTCGTGTAGGATCTGGGAAATCAACGAAGACTGTGAGGTAAGTTTGCAAATACCATTTCTTGCTGCGATGTGCTGTTGGGAAACATGGGACGACTCTGTGTGGAGGAACTCAATCATTTTGCAAAAAAATATTGTGTTAGGGATGGGAAACCATCAATAGGAACATAAAAAAAACAACAATTGGAATTCTGTTACATTTTCTTCTGTAAACTGGGACTTTAATATGCGAACACCGGTTTGCGCTTGCATAGGCTTTGCCAAACATTTCATGCTTTCGAACTTAGAAAATTCTTCAACTTTTTCAGGACTTCAGAAAATCTTTGAAAAAAACAAACACGGAACGAAATGCTGCCCAATTTTTCCTAGGCATTGAAGATCGTAGTACGATTTTGCCGTGCAGTGATCACATATTGTGCATATAATCTGTTGCAAGTGCATACTGCATGCATTATCGCTTGTGTCATATTACTTTCTGGACAACATAACCGCTGGACGTACAAACATACAATGAGCTCCGGAGAAACCAATCAAATAGACGAAGGTCATCATCATCAGACAAAAACAATATCTGGAAGATCTTTGATGTGTGTTCCTCAAAGCCTTGTTAGCCGTGTAAACTCACATCAGAAACGTTGTAGGCAATCTATAGATAGAAACCACAACGCAAAATGTTTTATCACGACATTATACTCCCATTGAAGATTATATTCCTATCTGTTGAAAAATGATGCTTTTTCAATACTCGAAGTATAGAACAAGTTTAGTATCAAATTTATTGCATTGCTTCAGACATTTTTCCTTAGAAAAACTGCACTTCTGCTTGCTTAGTACGCTGATTTTTTATGCTGTAGAATGTAATCAAGCAAATAAAATTCAGCTTATCCGTTGTGTTGATTTTGGATCAAGCTTACAGTTTGGCGCGCTTTGCTACACTTTTCTTACTTTGAGAAACTTAGCATGTTTTCATTAAACTCCACAACCAGAATTGAAAAGCTATTTTTCGTCTTCATCTACAACTGAAAAATTTATAACAGCACTGTACTTTATCAAAATGTTTGCTCAAGCAGTGTTAACGAAAGAAATTTGTAGTGTCAAATTTTTTTCACTGAAAAATAATTGAACCAACATCTATAAAAACGAAAAAATGGGCTTGTTTCATTGCACCTTTTATTTTACTTTTACTCATTTCCACTGCTTCAAAAAACGTTAAAGATCCCTGAGCTGTGACCAAATGAAAAACCTAAATCCTGCAACGATACTCAAGTTTCCTTCAAGGTTCAGTTCTATAGACATAATGTTTAGCAACGAAATTAGATCATAAATTTACTAAATTCAACTGCAGCCTTCGCTCTGACAAACGTATCTCAAGCGAATACAGGAAATGTCTGAACCAGTGAATCTCAGCTAAAATATGACAACTACACCGCGCGGGTTTTCACTCATGCTTCGAGTTATAATTCTTGTTGTGAATTGGGTTTCAGTCTTTCCCAAGCTCTTCCTTTATTTCTCATCATATGGCAACGTTCCTGTGTAAAAAACGCCTTACAAATTGACAAGGGTATTTGGTACTTGCCATGGCTTGGCGTCAGGGCCGGATTAAGGAGGGCAACGGGAGCAATTGTCCCGGGCCTCCCGTTCGAAAGGGGAAAAGTCCCGCGTGATAACATTTATTTGTTTTAAATAAAATACGCGTTTAAAAACTGTCGCGATTCAGAAGCGGTACAAGAATACTAATCTGCTTATGTTGCAGTAAGTAGCGTTTGTTGATTTCTCTACAAGTTCGGCTTTCTGCCAGTATTAGTAATCACTACTGAATATAAATACTTTCGGTTTTGTTCAAAGAAAGTATATTTCAATTTTACTAGTAAATTTTTCCTAATAATTGTTCTTTTGCCATGGGTATGATAACCACTCGTGCATCACGCCTTGGCTTTGCTTTTCGCAACGGGCCTGTCCTGGCGTATATTTCCATTGAAAATATTTTGTAAACTCGTCTGTTCATAAGATGGTCTTGACCATGGCGGATGTTGATACCAGGCAGAGTCAACTATTTCATAAAGTCAAGCACGATAGAGGCGAGACAGCATTTGGTGCATAAAACGGGGCGGTCGTTGCCCTGACATTCCTTTGAGATTGACTAATGACATGATTGAGGCGCCTGGGATGATAACCGCAGTTTCATTATCGGTGGAGCGATGGGTCTGAAACCAAGTGCGATGTCACAATGCGGAGTGATTAGATATCGAAACGCAGAAGTTTCCTACGAAACCCTTTGCCGTTCACGGGGAGTATGGGCAAGTAATCGCATTCTGGTAAATAACAAAGATCTCGGTTTTCGGTAATATTCTTCAGCTCTGGAGTTACTTTCCATTGTATCCGCTGATGGTTTTCGTAAATGGAAGACAGAATGCCTTCGGAAAACGCTCGTAGGCCGTATACGTAAGGCGGCTTTGAATGTTGTGTGTCGTCCTATTTCTTTCCTTTCATCTCATGGTCGTCATACCGGGGTTGTTTCGGTAGTTGCAAGGCCATCTCACCACACCATGGTATTTTGGTGTTTTCATCTCGGTTCAACCATCAGGGAGATGGTTTCAATACCACGTGATGTGATGAACAACAGGACAAGTGCCTTCCCGATCATGCGTTTCAGTTAGGGCAAGAGGAAAAATGCAGCATGAATAACAAATCGATTTGGAAGGGTAATAGCGATCTTCATCAAGGAAAGTTAGTAACGGTTAAGGACCTTTCAGGATTGAAAGGTTAACGTTTGCATTTTGAACCGGACGAAGGGGTTGTGATGCATTTGACCCTGAGCATCAGCTATACACGAAACTTGTGATGGCGCAACAGAAATCGGCCACTGTGCTTTTTTGTCTACCGGCATGGGGACCAGGCTTAGGCTGTGCTGGGCCAATAGACAATGGAAATCTTCACTAGAGCGTCCATGGATCGTATCCTCCGGAAATGGAACTATCAATTTCGTATGGCTCAGGTGTAGAACAAACAGCAGATGCAACACAAGGTTTGCCACAATTCTACTTGATCTGCAAATGTCTGCAAATGAGAATTTGCAATGATTAAACACAGATGGCTTTTCAAGGACAGAGACGTCGATTATACGCTACACACATATTGTAAAGCGCAAGGAACAATTCAATTAATCCAATACATCTGTAGGCGCATTTGGGCACCAACTGGCCGTTACATGTAGGTTTCGAAGAAATCATCAGCGAATGCCAGTTTCAAAAACAGGGTCTGTCACATAACTATGTTGCGTACTCAAACATTCCAGGTTTGCAAGAAAGTGCGCAAGAGCGGATGAACGCCAAAGCTGAGGTGATACCCACGAAAATTGGTAAAGAATAGCCCAGGGATGCAGAAAAGTTGTCCGCATAGGTTGACATCACGCTTGTTGCCTATTACAAAACAATTTTGATCTTTTTTCTAACAGATTGTTCACGTTGGGATGGCCCGAAACATGAAACTGGGCGATAGCACCTGAGAGCTGCACCCTTTGCTGTTCAAGTACCTGATTGAAGCTGCAAGTCGAAACCCTCGCAACGTACTTGATCAAGCACCCACTTTTTGTCAACCCAGTATTGTTGCCTAAAACGCGACGAGTCCGGAGCACGCAGTTGACGCGAGCGTGCCCGTCAACCACTGAGAGCTATTCATGGAGACGTGTTATATCTCATGACTTAACGGCCGTTTGTCAGAAAAATGCTTTTCGCAAGCAGTAAACCGAGATCACAAATGTTCACACATTCCTGCTGTTGTTTTCAACCGGTACATCGAGTTGCTCGAGCCAACAGTTTGAGGTCTTCCTCCGCGTGTGCAGCCAACCAAAACATCAACTGCTTGGTTTATTTTATTGTGTTTGTAATTTTTGGCTAAAATTACTTTTTCAGTTCATTTGATTAACGGAAATTCTCCTGCTCCTTGCAGGTGTGTGGGCTCTCTGCATCCCTACTTTCCGTCGCCTGAATTTTCTCTTCGTTTTTTCATTTCTTGAATCTGCACCGAACTCAATTCAGAACCTATTTCATTTTTGTTCGTTTCGTAACTCATTTCCTCTGTACCTCATGACTAATCTGATTGGTTTCGGTTGACGTCAAGCGCTCACGACTCTCGCAGGTGTGTTGGTTTCTTCATTTCATGCAAGCGATTTCCGTGTATTCGTTTGGACTGTCTCCTTGTCAAATGCCTTGTGACTGGTTTCAAACCAGTTTGAAGCAGATTGTGCCAATTCACGCCATGTGATCATTTATAAACGCAATGACGTGTTCGCGATACGTTTTCCACTCCACAATTTTTACATAGCATTGTTTCAGTTTTGTTCTAATTTGACGCATGCGACACACTAGCTTTAAGTTTGGCATCGAGTGTGGATGGAGAAAGTCGACAAAACAAAACTGAACTGTAGTTAATTCTTGGTGTGTTAATGATGAAAGTTCCATCGCTCGCAATTGCACTGATGGTTTGAACTTCGGAAAAACTTGCTTACATCTTGTTTTTCTTTCCAGCGTCGCACCAACACTCTATCAGATATATTTAAATTCTTACTCCCCATTTTTCTGAAAAACAAACAAGATATTATACACTAAAGCACTGAATATACATTATTCGGTTTGCAAAGGTAACCTCAGATCATCGGCTACCCTTGCGGAACGTGAATTCGCAGAGTGTTTCGTTGGCATGAATTGCCCTCAAGTGGACGCCGCAGGTGATTCGGTGGTTGATCCGGATTTAAGCTCTCCTGTTGGTTTCATGTTGCAGTAAAACCTATCTGTAGCATAATGCCTTTCCTATGGAACCCACAGAGAAGGCCGGTACTTTATCTTCCCCAACTATAGTAAAAAGCGTCATGCTGCAAAGCTGACCTATAACTTAAAATGTCATACAGAAATGCTGCCCAAATTTTCTGTGACTCTGGTAAGCTCTCCTCTTTATTTGTGTTTAACGCCCTGGCCTTTTTAATCTTTACAGTGCCTCAATTGTGCCGAAGGTAAAACATTCGTGATTGAAACTAAAATGAAAAGACGCGTAAAACAATAACTAACTTGTATTGATTAAATTTACTGAGCACAAACCGAACGTAGGAAGTGTCCGTCCCAAAAGCAGTCTTTCACGTAAATTGACCCTTTAAGTAACGGATTATGCAATGGTTCAACGGATGAGCCCTGGTCATTTATCGCTGACCAGTTCAACAAAAGTAAAAATGATCAAATGCGGAAATATCCTGCAACACGTTACTACTGATCGTTTTTATTCCAATGTGGATTAAGTTCTACCTCCCATTTATGGTTTAATCTTTCCTTTGTGTGATGAAATTATCGCGGTTTGCTTTATGGCGCAATTATAATTTAACATGAAGTCACAGTGAGAGTGAGGATGAGAGGTGAGAAAATATGATCTTGAAAAATTAAAGAAAGCAGCTACTTGTAAGAAAGTTGCTTTGGGTTTCACGAAACCAGGTGACAGCGTGCTGACAGAGTTTTAACCCTGTGTGACAGAGTTTCGCAATATTTTTCCAGGGTTCGTTGGAGTGAAAGGCTCGAAAGTTCTAAAAGCGAACTTCTTTGTTGACGCGTTGGGCCTTCAGGGGAGGAAATAGCGGGAATCATATATATTTATAAGATCGGGATTGCTGTACAGAAATTTCTCATAGGGTTCCCTTCATTCCTTGGCAATTTACTGCGATTTAGACATGCAATTCCTAAAGACATTCATGCGACAGCGGGTATCGAGTGTTTGGCACGCTGCACAAAAGATATTGAAACAATGACATTGTAGCACGAGTTCTCAGTTATAGATAACGAAACCATAGCCACGAAGCGGAGATTCGCTTGCACAAAAACAGCTCGGTGCAAACTCGTGTTTCGTGGAAACAGAAAGTAACCTGGCTCGCATTACCGGTGAACTAAAGCGTGGATTACGAAGCTCTGATGTCATGTCGACAGTCCTTCGCGATAGTTCGCTTATGGCACAATGCACAGCAGCGTTGGTTGGAACAGCGTCCGGAGTCCCATGCTGCTTGCATGGGCGTCAGAATGGGGGTGCTGGGGTACTAAAGCCTCCCCATGGGTTTTGAAAATTGGTAATTTCCTATGTACGCTTTAGTAAAAAGTGTTTTTCTCTTAGTTTCGAGTTGGTAAAATGAATTTTCATGACTGTTGGCATCACCCGGAAAAATGCTTTTGGTCAAAACCTGGAAAAATCCACTATTGCCCCCCTAGAAAAAATCTTTCCGACGCCCATGGCTGCTTGCACGACTTATGTCAATTGACTTCCTCCCAAGTATCGGAAATGACAACGTCAGAGTCTGATTAACTGACTGCAGTAAACTTCGGTTTTGCCAAAGCATAGATCACTTTGAAGAAACTAGTTTCAACAGGTTTGTTTACTCTTGTTTTGTGCAAATTTGGAGTGAGGCGTGGACAACGAAACCGTTCCAGCCATACAGGGTTTATATAATGATGCATGCGAATGCTTCACTTTTTCTCGCCTCTGCCTCTGATTAGCGATTGACGCAAGCGTAGAAATTTATCGAACTCCGAAGTTGCAAAACAAATTTTGGTGTTGTATTTCGAGCTTGCATACTCTTACGCAAACAATCATGAGTTCCGCGAATTTTCACCAGGCGGTTAATGCTGTAACCTTCCAAGCATGGAGTGAAGTGGGGCAAGCCTATACATAGCAAATTCAAGGCAGAAATGCGTATACATCATGTGGCGAAAGCTCTCAGAAGCATGCAATGCTAATTAAAGCAAGCATACACAACAGCTATGCACTAAATAATAATGGCACGACAAGTTTGTGATGTTTGCACATTGCCACAATTGAACTTTTACTGTTTTTGAAAGCTGTGTCGTGAATGCTGAAATGTTGAACAGCGAAGGACATGAAGCGCCCCAATACTAGTCGTCATACCTCATGTTTCTCACGTCCTACTGGAAAATTCATCTCCAGGAAAAGGGAAGGACAGATGTCAATATACTGTAGTAAACCATATCCAAAACAACGGCTCTTGCTTAGAAAAATCAACGCAGCCTCAACACGTTTGCTCTGTGTGCAACTATGAAGACGCTAATGCGAAAAACAATAGAGTCTGGTTTTATATATCTCTTGCATTTGGGCTCTGCACGCGAATGATTTATTTGTAAGAAGCCTTGCCAAATGAATTACACGCATTTCATCTGAACAAGTAAAACCTGTACTGTTTTGTCAAAAAAAAAAAAAAAAAATTGGCAACAGTCAATTGAGAAATATCAGAATGACAAAATATTGTTATGGTGGAAAAAAGTGGAAAAAGTCGAACACTAAACCCATCTTAATCAATTTAAAACGCTGATCACACTTTGGGTTACATTTGACCATGTGTAACGGAACTCTTTTTCACTGACATTATTCGAGGAAGGTGCATAGCAATCCAACAGTTCAACGAGAGGCAAGCACCACTAGCGTAGCCAGTCCAAAAATTTTGGGGGGGCAAAAAATTTTGTGAGGGGCAAAAAGTTTGATATTAGGCGAATTACGCTATTTGTTTAGGATATCACCTCTGAAGCCACAAAATGACGATATGTTCTAAAAATTTTGGGGGACATGGCCCCCTAGATCTTCCCTGGCTACTCCTGTGGCAAGCAAGCACATCTCCATTGTGAATGGGAATATCTCGTCAATTTCTGCTAACAACCAGAGTTTCACGACTACGTCTTTTCCTGCTGATATTTCGTAATTATTTCATGCGATTTTGTTTGGCAGAAAAAGACATAATGATTTTTGAAAAAAATGGAAAACTCGTAATTGCCTTGCTTGCAAATTTTAAAGTTTGTTTTTTTATAGCTAGACTCATAAGACGATAGAGTACGGCACGACAGAAAATTAGACAATTATTTTTTGTCGAATGCTATGCAGCATTTGCACATTCTGTTGTATAATCAAGTCTTTAAAATGTTTTTGATTTTTATTCAAATGTTGCTGCTAACAAACAAACAACACTGTGACTGGTTTTGGACGATGACCCAGTTGTTTGCGTTCACCAGAGGAAGTCAATTTGCGACAGCAAATCTCTGATATAAATCTGTCAGCCACAACAAATTTTGCTTGTCTAAATGATTTCTGCTTGGCATGCGAAACAAGGTTTTGTGCAATATATGTCAACGTAATTTTATGGAAACGAACAGCTTGTTGACTGATGCAGGCTTCCTGCGTCAATAGAATTTTTGGCTGACAAAACATGCGTTGTTTGTATCATTTTCCAATCTTGTTGCCCGACGTTTTGAGAGAGATATTCGGAGAATCTGTTTTGCTTTGACATCTCACCTGATTGAAGTTTTTTAAGGCACTTTCTGCACTTTTATGAAGTAACAAATTTTGTTTAGCTTCTCTAGAGTAAAGGCGTCAAAATGATGGAGCAAATAGAAATACTATATTACTAACTTCTTGTTTCTTTATGCAGGATTAAGCCACCTCTCTGTTTGCAAAAAAAATACTAAAACACTTTGTTGACGCAGGGTTTAACTTGGCGACAGTCAATATTTATCATATAAATGACTATTAATGAAACATTGAAGGAGTAATTGCATATATTAATACACATTAATCTTCACGCCACGTGTTACCTTGATTCTCACCTGAAGACTTCCGTAAAAAGGAGCTGTGGGTGATTGATGCCTCGTTCTTTTGGCTTGTTTAAAAAATCGAGAATTAGTCAAGACATAATTTGCCATAATTGTTTTCGTGCAGTCCAAGTTTGAAATACTTCTCAGCTTTACACAGAGATAGCAGCAACAAGAGTTAAATTCACTCGTTGCCTGTAGTGCTTACTCAACGAAGGGTCAGTCGCAAGTAAATCGAAAAGTAGGCTTTGCGTCACCTTTCTTGGTGCTTATAGTCACACAATGTCAAAATTCATTAAGACGCGGCTCAGCTACAGGGCTTTTCTATAGTATTTGCTTTGCCAACAAAAGGTAGTTGAACTGAATGAAAACTAGAGTCCACATGCCTCAATGCAATTATACACTTGTTACGATCGGAAACCCGAGTGGCAAGTGCGCAAGGATTCGCACTGTGGCAGCAAGCAACAATAGAGTTCACATGCCATGATCACTCAATTATTGCTTGTTCGCGTCACATACTGTATATGTATGGTGTTGTTCTTCGTGCACATCCCGTTCGTGGTCAATCACACATTCAACGCAACGCCACCGGAGAGGTTGCAACACACTGAAGCTTTCTCGATTGCGTCTCAACAACCCATATATAGATAGCTGTTACTAGTCGAAGGAAATTGTAATAAACAAACCAAATCACCACAACTCATCTGATTAAAATAAATTACGAATAATATAAAGGCTCGAACCAATGATCAGTTTTAATCTTTTCTACATCCTACGCGACTTGAACAGAGTTATCTTCGCTTGTCTTGTGAAGCCTCCTCTTCACTTGAGCATGCGATCGGCAATCACTTGATGAGGTAAGCCCCGCAACGTGCTGGAAATAGCTTTCAAAGCACGCATTTCCCACATGCAGCAATAAAATTTATCAAATTTTTTTTGATATTGGAAAATAACTGGCCTATACTTTGGCATTCAATTGTTGAATATTATGAAAGGAAAGTTTATTATGGCGCTTTTCCTGTTACACTGAAGCAAAATTGTGATTAAAAATGGCCTTCTCTAATGCACATAACCAGGTTTCTTTTGAGGTATGGCTTTGGGGACCGCTAGGAAATTGTGAGACCGCAACAATTTCATTAAATTGTGATAAAGTGAGGTTTTAGTTCATCTTGGCGGTGGTCGTTAAACAAGGTTCTGTGTTTTTAGAGACTTTTAGTTAAATTTAGGAGACCGTTTCAATCCTTCAAAACATTGCACATAGCCTTGTATGCCCTTGACGACAGACAAAGTCTCTTTCAAGTAGGAGCTAGTGCAACATCCACTAAAACGAAACTTTGCACATTTCAAACTCAGGTCGTCTACCTCTTTTCACATCTTGCCAATAAGATTTATTTACGAAATTAATTGTTATTTGCAGGCACAAGGTCCATATCACATTAATCAAAAGAAAATAATGCAAAACAGATTATAAACCACGGTTTGTAGGCTAGACGATGGTACATGTATTCGATGGTTGGCAAACGCCAACCTTTCAACAGAAATACTTCCCGAAAGATTGTTACTACCCTTCTTTTGAAGCTTGTGACCGGGAATGCAGTTGGCGTGTTGTTCGTCTCATCAAGTGTCATTTTAAATCTCAACGCCTGTGGTTGGAACGAGAGAAAAACGCCACAATACCGTGGTGGGGGGATAACCTTCTTTAACCACCAAAACAACCCCGGTATGACGTCCATAAGATAAAAGGAAAAAATTAGGACGACACACAACATTCAAAGCCTCCTTACGTACGACCTACGCGCATTTACCGAGTATTCTGGCTTCCTTTTATGAAAACTATCAACGGTTATAATGGAAAGTAATGCTAGAGTCGCAGAATACAACCGAAAACCGACATCTTTGTTATTTACCAGAACGCGATCACCTGCCCATACTCCTTCAGGGAACGGAAAAGGGTTCCGTAGGAAGCACTCTGCGTTTTGACCTTTAACCACTCCGCATTGTGACATCACACTTGGTTTAAGACCACGGCGAAGGATTTTTCCAGAGGGGGGCCACTAGGGAATTTTTCCTAAATTTTTCCAGGGGCGGACCAAATGTGATGAAATTTGATTTTTTCCTACTCGAAACTAAGAAAACAACTTTTTTTTGCTAAACATTTCAAAATCCAGAGGGGGCAAGACCCCTCCTGCCCCACCTTCCGACGCCCATGGTTCAGACCCATCGCTCTACCGATAATGAAACTGTGGTCAGTATCCCTGGCGCCTCATTCAAGTCATTATGCAAGCTCAAACGAATATCAGGAAAGCGACCTCCCTGCTTTATGCACCAAACGCACTCTCGCCTCTGTCACGCTTGGATAAATAAAATAGTTGACTCTGATTGGTACAAATTGAGCCTCCGCACGTGGTCAAGGCCGTCTATCACGTACGAACAGAAAAGTTACCAAAATATTTTCTATGGAAAATGTTCGTCAGAACAGGGCCGTTGCGAAAAGCAAAGCCAAGTATAAAATTTGTTATATATGACTATAATTCGTATCTCTTCGTGTGTATACATTTATTCGTTAACCAACTTTTTTATAAACCTGACAAACTTATGATACTGCGACGAGGACGACACGCACTCCACCAAATTTTCGTGGGCAATGAATATGTTATCAGACGTTCCTTAGTTCTACAGTTATGCAGTGCAATAAAACTTACTGTTTGACATTCTACGGCTTGTGGATACACCGTCCTGATTAGTTTTTCGCTGACTGCTTTCGTGTTGCATGCAAGTGGTTGATATTTTCTCTTCGTGCCATTCGTTGTTGCTGCAGAAGGCCACTGTTAGCACACGTCTTTTCTTTCGTTTCGTTCGTTACCTTAGTTCGTGATTTACGTTTATTAAAACTTTCAAGGCAGAGGTTTGATGTGTATTAGAATGATGTGTACCACAAGCTGTGGAATGTTAAACAGTTCATTGTCGGATTCCATGCGCAAGATTTACGAAAGAGAGACGTACAGTATAATTAACGAAGACCGGTTCCCATGTGTGAACGGTTCGAAGCTGCAGTACCAAACCGTGCCGGAACCGGACCGTCGGAGAGCTACATTGTAGTGAAGCAATGGGACACCCGGAATTCGGAGTAAAATGCTCAGGAGTCAATGTGGACTTACATAATAACTCCTCTGTTTTAGCTTTTCGGAAACCCTGCTTCTGGAAACCCACAAGAAAAACAGAATGCTGCACGTGATCACATCAGCTAGCTATTCGACAAATCAAACGTTTCCTTTTAACGTTCCTCTTTGCAGATTTGATAGGTCTGTTGGGGGGAGGGGCAATTTTGATACCAAGCTTAACATGTTGGTGATATTATAAATAAACGTTTGGAAGCCATCACTAGCAAATATAACAACAAAGTATAACAACAAATTCTACAGTCGTTGAAAAACTGATGGCTGAAATTAAGGAACAGCAGATAATGGTAGTTCGAGCCATTCAGGTGGCAGCAACTCAAACCGAAAGATTGCAGAAGCCAAATCGCGATTGGAGCAAGCAAAACGTCAAGTCGGTTTAAGCAGTGTTGAATGTGAAGAACAAAAAGCCCGTGGCATTGTACAGTTACAGCAAATCATAGTAAGTACAAAACCCTTGTCATTTCGTAATACGATTTTATACACACGAAAGTTGATGTACAGTGAGAAATGAAGAAAGGGTTTGGCAAAGACTGAAACACAATTCTCAACAAGAATTAGAACTTCAAGGTCAAAGAATAAGTCAAAACCCGTGCGATTTTAGTTAAGTTATAATGTTTTCTCTGCGATCTACAGTAGGTATTGCATTTATCTTGTATATGCTTGAGGGACGTTTGTCAGAGAGGAGACTGTGGTTGAAGTTAGAAAATTTATGTTCCAATTTTATTGCTAAATACTATGTTTATTGAACTGAATTCAGTAAAATACTCGAGCGTCTCTATAAAATTTAGATTTTTCATTGGGTCACAGGGGTGTTTTACGTTTTTTAAGCAACATAAATGAGCAAAAGCATAATATAAGAAGATGTGATACAAGCCACTTTTCATTTTTTCTAGATTTTGATTTAAATATTTTTTAGTGGAAAATTCTGACTCCAAAAACACCTTTCGTCAACACTGTTTGAGAAACTGTTTTGAAATACTACAGTACTTTTACATATTTTTCAATTGGTAATGAACATGAAAGATAGCTTTTCTGTTCTGGTTGTGGAATTGAACTAAAATCTGGTAAGTTTGGCTGAATAAGTCAAAAACCTGTGAAAATAAACGTGATAAACTATAAGCTTGACCTAAGATGAACACAACTGACAAGCGGAAGCTTCATTTACTTGGTTAGATTCTACAGCAGTAAAATGAGTGCACTTTTTCTTGGAAAAAATGCCTAAAGTAAAATAAAAAATTTGATGTTAGCCATGTTCCTTATCTCAGGTGTTAAAATAAAGCATTGCTTTTCAACAAATAGAAAAATAGCCGTTCAATGAGAGCATAATGTCGTGATAAACAGTTTTGTGTTGTGACTGTCTATTTCCTAGACTACCTACAACTTTTCTCATGTCAGTTTATACAGCTAGAGTAGCAAGGGTTAAAGCAACTTACATTAACGCCCTTCCAATAATACCAATTATTTTTGTCTATTGCTGATCCCCTTCAAACTGCGTTTAATTTTTTGGTTTCTCTCAAGCTCTTTGTATGTTCAGCGATTACACTGTCCTAAAAGTAATATGACACTGGCGATATATAATGCATGCAGTATGCACTTGCAAAAGATCATGTACACGAGATGTTATTATTGCCCCGCAAAATCGTACTACGTTCTTCAACCCCTAGGAATAATCGTGCAGAATTTCGTTCCGCGTTCGTGTTTTTCTGGTATTTCCCTGAAGTCCTGAAAGAGTTGAAAATTTTCCAAGTCCGAAAACATGAAAAATTTGGTAACACCCAAGCAAGCGCTAAAAGAAGCTCGCATGTCAAAGTCCCTATTTCTAGAAACGATGTGACAGAATTCCAAATTTTCCTGTCTAATGTCCCTATTCAAGGTTACCCAGGCCTAAGACAATCTTTTGTTGCAAAGTGATTGATTTCCTCTACACACAAGGTAGCCCTGTGCTTCTCACCAAAAAATCGCCAGCAAACTTCTTTTCCTTATTAAACCTCTAAAGCTATCTGTACCACAGTTTAATTACCAATTTGTATAGGCCTGAAATACAAAAACTAATAGACGCATGAAGGGTCAAGCGTCAGAGTGAAGTACGCATTTCCCAAATTTATTTCAGTTAATGACCAGCGTCCAGTGAAAATCGCACTTTTTATTTAAACAAGCAAATTCGTGGTACGTTTTCTTATCGGGTCAGGGCTGCTTTGCATTGCCCAAACACTATTGACGTAATCACAGACAATTCTGGAACAATCAGCTTGCGAAACAAGTTCTGAGATGTTTGTGCATTGCCTGTATGCGGTAATACAAGCATTCATGATGTGTAAGCAGGCGACCGGGCGTTTCCTCGATCATTCGCTATCTTGCACGTGCTTCTCAGAAAAAAACGCATACGACGGCGTGTCAAGTTGGGCCTGATCGTGATGTGTATCAATTCATAAGCGATCAATTGATGAATTAATATGGGCTGTGAGAAACATACAAATTGCATCATGAAACCAATAATTCCACAAACAACAATGATTAGCAATATATAATTACAGTACATCACTGCACAGCCTTTGCTGACAAATATCTTGACAAAGTAAGAATCAGACAACTTTCTCAATATCAGGCAATGTATCAAACTGGTTTGAGCTGGTTTCGTCCCACTTATGATATTCTGGTTTTGAATCGAACATGCTGGTCAGTATAGGGGTCGTAGCTTTCTCAAGATTTGGTTGTTGCTTTACGACTAATACTGAAATGTATACGCGGTTAGAGTTACTGACATTTGCAAGGACAAATCACGCTGGACTTGCCTTAACCCTGAAGAAGTTTTTAAGGGTCAAAATCTGACCACATTGTTTTTGATTTTTTTCCAGTAACTTCAATAATGTTATTTCAAATGAGGCTTTCACGAGAATGTCAGTAAAAACTATTTCAAACAAAGCTCACGCAAAAAAGATTTTATAAGCTTAGCTGATTGTTGCCAGCCTTAGAGTTTCCAACAACTGTGCTAAAGCGTCGGGGCGAGAAAGTTTTATTACTAGCTCAAAACACCTTTTTGGTCATAACCTACTAACCGTTTGCTGCAAAGAGGCAACCAAGAATGGGAAGTTTAATGTACTGCAATTCTTTCAAAAACATTGTTATCTTAGCTTTAAAAAAAAATTCATTTTTCTGTTTTTGCTTTTTCATTTTTTCTAGTTTCTGGTATTTTTTTATTATTTGGTAGCACTCTTACTTTTCTGAATTTTCATACCGTTTTCTGGCTTGGAAAATTGCAATAAATCCATGCATAGTTAAAAATTTTGTAAAAATCCGCTTTGCAGGCACATACTACAACGATGAAAGGTTCTTTTCACTTAAAACGAATTAGGTCGCATCAAACAGGTTCGCAACGCTTCGAATATCAACTGGTCGTCATCATAAAACAAACGGAACTGAAGAAACATCAAAGGATCAAGCAAACGTCTTCGTCGAAAGCGTTCGGGCACAGGTGTAGGTCGGTTATTGGCGGAAAATGTCAGAATAATCGTTTTGTTTGTTCCTTCCCCGCTTTCGAGCTCTTCCAAGCACGTCATTGCAAATCTGCCATCAGAAAATGACAAGTCACAAACAACAAAAGCATATTATTTTCCTACTATTTTCCTACTAACAAAGAAGTCATTGCCGAATTCTGGCATGCCATCCAAAACATGATTGACAATTGGACAAACTAACTGATCTCGCAGGAAAACTTGAAAACAAACTAAATACAAAGCAAGTCAAGATAGTGGAACATGAAAACAATTTGACTCATATTGAAGAAGTCAAACTTCATCTGCGCAGTGGGGGGTTCAGAAAACAAACCTAATCGTGTTTCATCTTGATAGACAAGAGCATTGCATAAGAACAGAGAACATTCTTGATTATGGCGTAGAAGAAGACGAGGACGATGATGATGATGCGGAAAAGTTTTTGATTTCAGTGGAAAATCTGATCAAAATTAATCTACAGCCAAATTATATACAGAGGGTACATGGGCTAGGACAAAAAATCGAAACAGGAAGAAACCAGGTCCGTAGCCATGTCTCAAGATTTGGTGGGGCACAATATATTTTCAGGGGGGCACGATTTTTGCTTTTATTATATGTTTAAAACACATTTTTCTGGGCGCAACAAAATTTGGGGGGGCTCAAAAGAAATTTAGGGGGGCACTGCCCCCGAATGGCCCCATGTAGCTCTGGGCGTGGAAGAAACCACGTACGTGCAGTTATCGCTCGGTTTGTGCCATACAATAAAAGAAACGAGTTTCTTGCAAACATACAAAATCTCAAAAATATTGAACTGAGACAGCATGTCTTCATGTGTGAGGATCTTACTCCTCTGAGCTGCAAACAACGGAAATACACTCGAAAATCCGGCTCTCATATACTTCCCTTTTGCTACACCCTAAAATGGCAATATAATATCTAAACTCAAGACAACTGATAATGGGTAACTGCATTACTTTACCTGATGATCTCCACAAACACGGAATTCATGGTGTACCATCGCAGATGGGCTGTGAAAAACTACTTAGCATTTAACTCTACCGAACGGATATTTACTTACAGTGAATTCTGAAAATCTGCATTATGGATCTACAGCTATTACAACCATGTGATTAATTACACTTAACATTAAACTACCCTAAGCTAGCTACTGTGCATGCGTAAGCTCGACGTTTTTTCTGCTACTAACGTAAGGCTGCCAACGCAACAATGTGAAAAAATGAAAAATGTATTTCTGTAAAAGAAAAGTATTTCTTGTCGAAATCAAAATGAATGACTATATTGTTTGTAATGCTCAATTGTTTCCTGACAGTCAGTGAGACGGAAAATTACTCTGACAGCGATTTATCACTACCTCCTTCGCAGTATGCTGCACATACTGACTTCAGTATGCTGACCATATTGCGTTTTCGAGCCATGCCAAAAGCTGATGACGAATGATCCCTCTTTATCATATTTTAACATAAGATCTTTGTCTAAAAATAACGACAAGCTTAAAAAATTATATTACTTTGCTCCAAACCACAAGATGACATAGCTCTTCCGAAAACAAAAAAGATATTCAATAAATTCACCAAGGTGCTGACTGATTGATTATTTAGCGAAAAACAATTTGTTGAGACAGCAACAGTACGGTTTTCGCAATAACCATTCATCATACCTGACCACTGAAAGCTTGCACGAAAACTGTCTTTAAAGCCATGATCAGAAACTTATATCTTGTGCCGTTTACTTGGATTTAAGATACAAATTCAACTCAATGAATCACTTTATAGTACACTGCTGGCAAAACTTGAGCATTATGGAGTAAGAAGAACTGCAGAACTAATACAGATACATCTTTCCAATAAAAAGCATTATGTTCTAGAGACAACCACTCAGTCACATACTCAAACAGTAGTTTCCAGGTTACGGCAAGGCTCAGTTTTAAGCCCATTGTTTTTTTACTCTGCATAAATGATTCACCCAATTTCAGTGATATGCAACCCATACTTCTTGATGATGACATGGTTTCAGAGGAGAATGTCAATAATTTGGAAAAACTGCAAAATTCCGTTACCTGTGAAATGGCTAAAGTAATCGATTGGCTAACTGCAAACAAGCTTTCTCTAAATATTTTAATATATATAGATATATATATTTTTTTTAAACCTGTGTCACAAACGCATATGTTATCGCAGATTCCTTTTAAATAAATGCAAACGGAAATCGTATTGAAGGAAATTTGTGTTGCAAGTATCTTGGTGAAGTTGTAGACGAGAAACTGACATGGAAAGAGACCTATTAATCTCTGTGTTTTACTATATCCAAATATGTTGATATGCTGTAATACAAAGGTAATCATTATGTGAGTAAACAAGCGCTTCCCATGTTACATCATCGCCTAATGAAGTCACGAGTGCAATACAAAATTATTGCCTGGGTAAGAGTAGCTTCATGTCAAAAAACGACACTTTGCAATGTTTCGCCTACTTATTTTATTATTTCGAAAACCGCCAAAAATTAAAAACATTCAACTAATATCCTAAAAAAAACTGAACCCATTATACGCAAATTGTGTAATTTATCATCCCGCAAAGAAAGGCATACGAAGTTTTGCTAGAAGGTAATCATTTTTACATCAATGCAGAAAACTTTTCACAGAACAGTGCTTAAATTTGACAGCAATTAATTGGCCCACGGTGCAAGCAAGCGGAAATGGGCGCCGCAAAGCACTCGTGACACTCCGAAGGGAGTACAGAAACCGAGTATAAACGACACTGAACTGAACACTCTCACAGTTTACAAAGTTATACTTCTTTAGTATTATTATTTATTTATTTATTATTATTTATTATTTATTAATATAAAGCTTCTGGAAAAGTGACACCCACCAATTCTGCGAAAGAAACAAGTGATTGGATCACTCAATACGTGACAAAATTTTTGACGATAAATTCTTTTGTTATTTTCATCAGTAAATGCAATTTGACTGACCGGCATTGCGGGTGTCTTTCGAAGTTTTCGTCCACTATCAGCAGCGTGCTTCGGCTTGCTTCAATACATGCTGCGATCTGTTGTGCACTGCCCACTCCACATGAGATGTCGCGTCCAATCACAGCCATATTAAATGATGCTTGTCCGTCACGCATCGCTGGAAGCAATCGACTGTCAACCCAGTCTCCTACTTCCTTGTCGTTCAGATCGTAAACAATGAATGCGTGGTAACGGTAAAAGTTACTATTTTTAGGCCTGGAATGAGCAAACCAGTTGGACCTAATGTGCTTGTGCGTCCTTGCAAACAAAATTCTCGAAAACCATCGGCTGGAGAAAACGAGGCCGAATGTCAAAATTAAGAGGACCGCTGTAGAGAAAACTACAGCAAGCGTTCGAGGTGTGCTGCTTTCACACGACATGTTGATTCCCACTTTCAAAACCGACGAACTTCTAAGAGAAAGGGGAGAATGGCAAGACACACATCCACCGAAATATAGATCAAGCCATCGGGTGCACTTGGGGTAAAATCCCGGAAGTTGTGTTTCGTCGCTTTTGCCTGAAGCATACCAAAGGAAAAATGAAGTCCATGTCTGGCAAGAACAGTCAAATGGGTTGAAACGAATGTCAAAGTAAATCAAGTTCGATAAAAATTTTGGTCCTGACAAAGCTTCACCCAAATGTATCATAGCATTATTGCTAAGGTCAAAGTGCTTCAGAGACATGAACGAAACTAACGATTTGCTGACGAAATGGATCTGATTGTTTGAAACAGTAAACGTTCTCAACCGCGGGCAAATAGTTTTTAACGTTATGTCGAGAGACGAAAGCTTGTTATTGTCCAATCTTAACTCCAACACAGAACCGTTTAAAGGTTTCAGAGCCGAAGATGGGAATTCAGTCAGTTCGTTGGATCGTAGGTCTAAACTTTCTAGATGTTGCACACCGAGTAAAAAAAAAGAAGGAATAGGGCTTTTGATCTGGCAGTTTTGAAGCGTCAAGGCACGCATGTTTGAAAAATGTCCAAAGACATTCTTCACCCAAATATCTAAACCAAACAAGTGGTTATCTGACAAGTCTAACTTTTTCACAGCAGTGAGAGTTTCTCCATGGGGTGTGAGGCTCCGGAGAGTGTGGTAAGCTTGAAAACCGATTCCTCTAAACTTGAAAACAAAATGGGATCTTGTCCGTTGTATAAAAGATAAATCAAACGTCAAGCCTTTATCAATCCTTTGTATCAGCAAAACCTTCAGGTGACGAAGCTTGCTAATCGCTTGCGGGTATATCTTGTTCAATGGATTGTTTTGAAGATTTAGTTCACAAAGTAATTGTAGATGTTCCAGGTCGTCATTGAGGATGTATTGCAAGTTGTTATTCGAAAGATTTAAAATGGAAACGTTAGGAGGCAAAAGTGTTTGTTTGACAGACGTAATTAAACAGTGGGAAAAATCTGCAGAATGTGTGAGGTCACAACCTGAACCCCGAGTTTCCTTAGTTGTATTTGCAAGTGAGAATAAAAGCAATTGCTGTGTCCAAAATATTCCGAAGTAGTTTCTTTTCTCTCTACGATTTTGTTGGACTTGATCGCAAATTCCTTTGATTTCTTCTTTTCCTATTTGATTGTGACTGGCATAAACAGTTGTTAGGTTTGGGAAGTGGTTCAACGACTTTGGTGCAAGTTTACCCACGCACAAGGAGGTCAAACTTATTGTCTCCAGTTTTGACGGTTGAGCCAGATGTATGAACGTACTTTCATTAATTTCTATTTGCGGCCTGGGGCAGTCAAAGTACTGTTCCGCATGTTTGGGGTTTACTCCTATATACAACTCCTTCAGAGCGTGCAGTTTAGCAAAATATTTTCCAAACTGTAGATGATGACCTGCGTCTACAATGGAGATATTTTTTGAACAAGGAAAGTTTCCCGAAATATCTAAATATTTTAAAGTTTGCAAAGATGAAAGAAGCTTTCCCTCTCCGGGCAATTGGTACAAGTGGTTGTCTCGAAGGTGTAAAGACTCAAGCTTTAAATTGTGCATGAAGATTTTTCGAGGTAGGTATGTTATCAGATTATAAGAAAGATCAAGAAATTTCAGGTGTGTTAACGGCATAAACGCCTTTTCTTGAATGACAAGACTGCAGAATTTCGCACGTTTCCGAACTGAGCGATTGACCACGACACAAGCATGGAACAAAGACAACTTTTCTAATTTAGGTGTTGTTTCAAAATCTTTGTCATAAATCGTTGTTATTGCATTGGTACCAGAGGAGAGTGACTTCAATCCGTTTGGAAACGTTTTGGTTGGAATCTTTTTCAAAACATTTCCATTTATTTCTAAGTGTTGCAGAGAAAGTGGCCACTTTGCCGGTATTGTAAAGTTTCCTGGGCAAATAACATAATCGATGGCGTAACAGTTAAAACCCACTGAGGTGGATAAGAGGTTAGGTAGATGATTTAAATAATCTGTTTTTAAAGGAGCGATAAATGTGCCGTCAAGGCGAAGAGCTTTAATTGATGGAGGCAGATGACTTGGCGCTTGAGACATATGGTTAAAACCGAGATACAATTCTTGGAGTTTGTTTGGTGAGAGAAACTGCCTTCTTCGATGACGAGCATTTTCTGGCATGTTGGCATGTTTTCGAAGGGAGTGTCCAGAAGCAAGGGCTTGGCGTCCACAGAAATGCAGTTAAGCTCCAAATTCAAAATTATAAGATCTCTATATAAATCAAAATCGTCTCGACGAATGCGGGTAATCATGTTTCTACCCAAGTCCAAATACTGTACAGATTTTGGAATTGTTTTAGGTACTTCAGTCAGTCCACGAAAGCCGCAGTCCACATAAGCAATCACGTCGTTCAAATTTGATTGCAGTAGTTCGTAATGCGAAAACGGTCGATTTAGCTCCTTAACACTGCGCGAGGGCATGGTGCTTTCGTATTTCAGTTGGTCACAAGGATCACCAATGTTCTTTGCAGCAACAGAAGTGACAAAAAACAAACAAGCATAAATTTCAACACTTTTCATAATGTTTCTTTAACTGTCTTCTTTTTCAAACCTAGTCAGTTTTGCAGAAGCAATGGTTTACTATTTGATTTTAATATTTATTTTGCGTCAGAATCATGGTCCATATCACAAGGGTGCTTGAACAACATAATAACATAAAAATGCTTGAACGTAGCGCTGTACAGAGCAAATGTTAGATGATAAACAGACAACAGAGGAAGATGGCAAACTTTACAAAGAGACGTACAGTTGAAGGTTTAGACTAAGCTCTTGGAAATGACGTTTACTGGCAATCCACACAATACCATCAATAGTCTGTTTCAGGAATGTTATACAGAGAAGCAGTCGTTCATAATTTTAACATCCACAGCAAAGGTGTTATCAACCAATTCAAATTACGAAAGCTGCTAGAAACGCAATTTTCACCATTTTTTTGACACGTTGTTCGGGAAACTAAGTTGAACTTTAGTACGGAATATACTGTCTGTAATGCACGTTAAACTATTGCAAAATCGATACCAATCTTCACCTGAATATTTTTACTTTAAAATAAGGCAGCCACAAAGAAACAAGAAACATTTTCAATGATAAGTAGAGAGTTCTGCGAAACTAAATGCTTTTCCCTACTTGTTAGCTGAAAAATCAGTTAATAGGCCAGATATATCGAAATATGACTACTTGTTGAAAACCTTTCTCTATTCGTAATCCTGTTGAAACGTTTCATTTGGTATTTTCCTTTTGCTGCTCTTACAAAACGACGTATTTTTAATTATTTTGACAACTGTCAACCGAATTGGCTAAGTTGTTTTAAATTTCAATGGGAAACTGAGTTTCTTTGATCGGGACTTTGTTTTCGTAAGCTTTGGGTGTAATTGAAGCGCTTTGTACCAAAAATGAAGTATTTTTATATAACAATTTTACTAATGACTAGAAAGGGAGTTTTGTGAAACTGAATGCTTCGGCAATGACCAGAAAATTTTGTTGACAAAATTCCCACATATCTTGGTTTGAACCAAACAGTCCTAACTTTCACCTGCTTTACTAAATTGCTAAAACCCAATAAAGTTTTGATTTTTGTTTAGAATATTTTGAATCTTCCAACTGCTTGTATGGGGCAAAAACTATTTGTTGTCAAATTATGGCACTAAAATTTGTCAGCAAAAACGTGTGATAGTCCACCAAATAACTTACCATCATAAAGTGATATAACCAACTGAAGAAGGCAATGTCAAATTAAAAAAAATACAACATTTACAATGAATAGGTAACTTAACTGTAAAGTGGAAAGCCCTTCCCTGAATTCATGAAATTCCTCCGTTAGGAGGAATTCCTCCCCAGTTGGGAACCACTGCTTTAACACAAGCGTCCTCATAGTTTTCTTTTGACGAAAGGAGTGGAAAGAGTTCAGATTATCACTGCATAAGGAGATTTCGCAAGAGCCGACAAAACAAAAACTTCATTGTCGTTACCTTTAAACAATGATCTGCAAATATTTGACCGAGTAGAGCAGCGTTGGTTTTCCTACAAGTTCACATCAAGGTTTTACATTTGTAGGCGATTTCTGACGAATGTTAGAAATTTTTTTTGCATCGTCCATCTTCTATTTTTTGGTATATGTTTCTTTGTCATATTTCAAATCAAACACAATATTGATCAAACGTAAGCACTTTTGCCGTTGCTAAACAGGTTGGTAGGCGTAGTGCAAAAGAAGCATTTTACACGCGAAGTCGCCTCATCTGTCAACCATTACGATGCAATGATGATATTTTTTTCCGTTTCGTTTACAGTTCAAAACACTTGACAACCGTATTTACTCGATTGTTAGCCGCCCTTGATTATGTAAGCCGCACTTGAACTTAGGTTACCTAAGCCTCTGAGATACATTCACATGCTAGCACGATTCACGTTTAATTGGCAATCCTGGTAATGGAGCTTACACCACTACAACTGCCTTCTGTTCATCATAATCCCTCCTTTGACGGATGTGCATGTGATGCTGAAGAGAACAGAATGTGAAAAGAGAGTTTGATCTACAAAACGTAGCCAAGGAAAGACTGAGCATCATCTACACCTTTCGATAAGGTGAAGAAATAAAAAACGTGAGCCGCCCTTGACTGTAAGTCGCTCTTGATTATAATTAGCCGCATGAAATGATGAAAAAAGTTTATAAGCCACGGCTCACAATCGAATAAGAACGGCACTTACGTGGATTTGAAAAGTGCCTAGTCGCCTAGCCTAGAAGCTATATGCAGCAATTATTCAGTCCCGAAAGATTATTTTACGATCTTTACTGTGCACTGGCATGTCGTATTGCAGCCCACTTGGCATGAATAAAGCACAATTTTGCTGGTTTTAGGTGATTCTGTGTTCTTCCTTGCAAGGTAGCTGCTAATGAAACTAAGTTGAACAGAGTTTTACACTTCATTTGAAAATGTTTTTCCCATCAAGCAGATGAAGCTGGACATCACTAATGTTGCAATATATCTTTGCTAGCCTAAAGCTATACTATCGTTCTTTTTTTCTGTAATAGCGAAGAGCACAGTAAGTCATGCGCCACCTGCAAACCTAAGTAACGTTTCCGCTCATGCGTGGGTAGACGTACAGCAAACGGCACAATATATTTGGCAAGGGAATAAGAAGTTGTGTTACTTCATCTTTTTCACCCAGTGCTTTTCTGCTGTTTGGTAGAACCGCAAAATTTATTTAAATTTTGAGAGACAGCGGCTTAATTAAATTTTTAACTCGCCATAAACCGGTAAAATAATAGCTGATGTATGATGAAATTGGTCACGAGCAACTTTTTTGCAGACACACAGTCGTTTGCGCAAGATACGATGCTGTTTTCTTAAACCCAGGGCCGGCGCTAGGTGGTTTGGGCCCCCCGAGCCTTGACGTTGGGGCCCCCAATATACAACACATTGCATTTAGCACATAGTATTTATGTAAACAAAAACATCGATTTATTTTTACAAATGCTTATAAAAGCATTTTCTGCAGCATTAACACAACGTATAAAGGAGACAGACTTAAGCACTTGCTATGTTTCAAGCTAGGAAAATGACTTTTTCCAAGTTTCCAAAAATGCAAATATTTTTGTCGACTCAGTCATATCTAATGTTTTAGCAGTTTCAACTTTCAATAGATATCATTGCCAGATTTGTCAGCCTTTCATCAGTCATAGCTGATCTGTAAAACGCTTTGATGAGCCTCAGCTTGCTGAAGCTCCGTTCAGCAGTATTGCGTACAGCAGTGATCGGAAAACTTTCGTTAGAATGGCCCCAAGCCCCCTTTCTGTGGGCGTTCGCAGAAATTTTTCCAAAGGAGGGCAACGTCGAAATTTTGCTTCAGGTTGCTGACGATACAATGCAAACGGACGTTCACAAAGCGCTTTACCCTTTCTACACAAAAATGAATTGCTCCATTTTACGGCAATATTCACAGACACAAAAAATTCGCTTCGTTGGCAGCAATAGCCAGGTATATTGCGATAAGATATAAAATAGACTATCTGCAGATTTTTCAAACAGGGTACTTTTTCATAAAGAAGCAAATTTCCATGGTCTTTAACAAAACCACAGTTATGTCTTTATTTTACCTAGCAAAACTTGCGAACATCACCTAGAAACAAGAGCTGCAAACGTCTAAGATCTCGTCCAAAGCAATCAAACACCCTTTCAACAAATCCTTGCTTGTCTTTACTGATTTTTTCACACGATGAACGCTCATCCACATAAACCGGACAAACATTCAGTCTCACACTAACCATGGATTTTTTAAACTTATCATGCTTCTTTTCACACAGTATAGGTTATAAAAGTACGTGGCTATCCGCTATCAGAACTCACTGTCTCCCTGCAGTACTTGCGTTCAACACTCGCATGCGGCAAAACGTCTACTACCCAAACTTGAAGTGAACACTTGAAAATCCGTTACCATGTTATTGTTACGCAAATTAAGTCCAACCGTAGAACAATCTGTGCGCAAGTTTCGCAACTTGCCTCTGGAGACAGGCAAAGTAGCGGATATGAGTGAACTGCAAACTCATCACTACACAACACCAGGACAGTGGTGTTTTAACGTCAAACAATCAATGTTCTATATAGCTGTTACAGTAGCCTACGTTTGAGCCCAAGCAACCGGCGCAGCAAACACGGCCCACAACATCAAGTTTAGTGCAGACCAATCAAAAGTGCTGAACGGCGCACAGCTGGGCCGAGGCCCACCACTGGGCACAGTGTTATTCGTTAAATAGCTAAATTTCTCATTGGTGTAAACTTCGGAGTTTTCATTGGACAACTCTGATGCAAGATACACTGGATATTACAGGTGCGGGCTACGAATACGATTTTATATGATTGTATACCGGTTATTCTATACATGTGTAGTGAAAGGATACAACACAGGTCTGCAACAATGGTGTGACTAACGGCGGCACAAGGGTGTGAACCTCCCCCCTGACAAGCCAAATGCAAAAACTGAGCCACCATTTTGCTTATATTTTGTTGGTATTCAGTATATTTCGGTATACTTTTTGGTTTTTATTCAGTTGTTTTTTTTGCGTTTTTTGGAAGTTTTTGGACTGTTATTTCCCAGTGATTTCGGTTTTCAACATATAGAAATCCACATCCGATACACTTTCATTTAAAAACTTTTTTCTGAATGTTGGCGAGGTGTCCCCAACGGTGGCCGGTGGTCCTCTATCAGCTACGTTTCCCACCCTGACTACAACCTCTAGCTATGCAAGTGGTCTGCAAATTAATCTTCCTGAACAATATTTTACTAGGCTATACCAAAAAGATGCTTACAATCAACTTGGATTCAGCAAACCTTTCGTGCACAAAAGCCAGCTTGCCAAGGCAAGTGTGAAAATGGAATAGTTTTTCACCTGTGAAAATGGAAATAGTTTTTCAAATCTTTTTCTGATACTTATACAATAATCGAACAAGCCTTTCCTGAAAAATTTACTCAGAGGCCAATTCCTCGTCAGTATTTTAATTCTCGGTTATTAGGTCCACATCCTCAGTATGTAACTTTTACTGGTCTTTGTAAGTGCACATGATTCTCGCAATTAATGTTGCCATACGCTTGATAGCCATTTCCTCGTATTCGCTTCCGTCTTTATCGCACCTCACTGTTCTCGGGAATGCACATCACCACTTATCAAGAACAGTCATCACATGATTTGTAGCATAGCGCACGTGACACCACTTTTGCAAAAGATAGCTTCTGAGTCAGAAGCAGTTGTGAAGTTCGGGGAAAGCTGGGAACGTCCTATCCTTCCTTCTTTTGAAAGAACATCTTCACTTTTTTGGTGTGGCAATAATATTATGGCGTTTTTCTGTCTATTTGTATGGAATGTCTATCCGCCAAAAGTTCTCATTTTTATTGATTAGCACGGCATGTATTTCTTACAAAAGCGCTGCCCCACGTCTTAATTTGAAGTTGGAGCTGAACATCAACCAATTCTAATGCTTTTCATATCTTAGAAACTTTAATGAAGAGCTTTCCTACTGACCATTAAGATTACTTTTTACTAGGTTGGAATTTATTTTATCCGGATAAATTAATTGAATTTCTTACTCTCCATAAAGCTGGACCTACGATTACTGGACCGGCAGAGGTGTTAACGACAGGACTATAAGGTAAAAAATGCAAACAAACCTAGTTTGTCTTCTGGTGATGAAAAACGTGAACGTCTGAAAACGAAACAAAACGATCCAAAAAAATTTATGGAGACTAAGTACTACGTCAGCTCAGAATTGTCCTCTTGACGCCATATTGGACGGACGTATTTTTTAGCTCCGAAACGTTTCTGTTTGAAAGGGAAAATTCTGGCAGGAAAATCGACGTTTAGACTTAGAGTTGTATTCACAACCACTGCAAAGGACGGAGTCAGGAATTGTTTTGATGATGACATCACAGAGAATCTTTTGGGAGTGTTAATTATTTTTCAGGAATATCTTGGCTAGTCGACTGGATAGTAACTGTGATAGAAGTACTGGACGTGGTTTGAATAATTATAACTTTTCTTAAGTACGTGTAAAGAAGGTCTATGCAAGAGGTCAAGCTACCTAAAGGTAGGTACGAAACAGTTTTATTTGCCATATTGTTTCATAATAGGTAACATAGTTTTCTGACAGCACCAAAATGCACTTTATTCACTGAAAGTGACTAGCAGCAATGAAACATACAAGTCAAGCGGATAAGAATATCAGCAGTTTTCCTCAACACTCTCTTGACACTGCGCAGTAAAATTCAGAATATGGATTTTTGATTATGTTATTTAGCTAACGTACGTTGTTTTCGAGCCCAATAGAGATGATATCAGTTAATTTTTCAAGCTTTTTTTCAATTATTATCTTGAGTTTGTCCATCAATTGATTGTTGTCGGTATTATATATTTGTGTACAATTGTCATTTCAGAGAAAAACATATTATCTAGGTGTTAGTGGGTACTGTACCAGTCCTTTGCAACGCAAAATTTAATAAGTTGTGACATGAGACATGAACATTTTTGTTTCTTTTTGTAGAACTTTTGAATTTCAGGGAAAATACAAAATTTTACATGCACGTAATATGTCATCTTCTTTAGTTTTAAAATATTTTGTATAAGTTTTAATGTGAAAAGAACAGAGCTATACTGGTAGACTTGCCAACCTATCAACACTTTGCTGAAATGAATTTCAATCTGGATATTCTTTGAATACAATTGCAAGAGGTTTGTGGCAGAAAGGGACCAGAACTATCGCCCGCTCTGTCCAGTTAAGAGAAGTTATAGCACAATAAATAGCCTTTCCGTTCAAATGTAGTGGTTTCCGCATGACTGCGGCTGCTACCATAGGTGGCAGAACCGGGGCGGCGCATGGGCCTAGTCCCCCCACTTTTATTTCTGGGGGCCTGTCCCCCCACTTTCAAATTTCGAATTTTGCTTAAATAAGTTTATGTAACACAATTAATATTACGTCCATTGTTGAAGTAAGTCGTTTAATGAAAAAAATGTTGCAGAATTTTGGCAGTATTTTGTCAAGATTATTTTTAATATATTATTTGTAACTTGACAGTGAATTTGACAGGATTTCGTAATTGTTTGGCAGAATACACCGTGCGCTGTCTGTCACCCTGCTATGGTTTGCTTATCGCAGTGGTGTTCTTGAACAGTGTTGTCAGATGGTGTAATACAGGATTACAGGGGTCACCAACATGGTGCCCGCGGTCGCCAGGTCGCCCGCACGGACCACGTGAGTCCCCGGCCGGCCTGTTCTGACAATGGCATAAACATGATCACTAACATAATTGAAGACAAATTGAGCAAATTTTGTTTCAGAAGTGTGAGTATTAAACTGCATGATAGCCCTTCGCATGAATCTGTACCAACAAGTAGCTCTCAGTTTCAAAAAGGTTGGCGACCCCTGGTGTAATATCACACAATTTTTACAAAAATGGTGTAACTCATATGCTTGTGTGTATGGGCGTCGGAAGGATTTTATCCAAGGGGGCACTAGTGGATTTTTTCAAAAGTTTTGCTAGGGGGGTCAAAAGTGGTGAAATTTGTTTTTTGCCACTCACAACTAAGTAAACAGCCTTTTTGCTGCAATTTTCAAATTCCTGCCCCCTTCCGACACACATGCTTGTGTGTAGGAGAACGTTCGTGCTACACCATTAAACAATTGGTGTAATTTCAAGCGTTTTGACACCTTTCTAAATAGTGAAAATTTGCTGGATCTTATGCGCAAAATCAAATATTTGACAGATCAGTTTCAATTGTGTTGTTGTTTTTGCATTGGCAACACTAAACAGCTATAGTTATTTCTGCATTGGCAACAAAATCGACATCCTTACAGACAACGTCGTAGCTGCTATATATGCTTTGTCTTGTCCTTGCAATCCGGTATCTTATGCAGTTGTAGATTGATTATTCAGTCATGTTACTTCTGTGTTCAAGATGTGGAAAAGTTGTGATTTTGAATGTAGATAGGTATCAATGCTATGTCATATTTTCCCGTTTTTTATATTGTATTCTAGGTGTTTTCAACAACCCAGTGGCAACTTCAGCACAGGGGCTCCTCGGGATTAACCCGAGTCTTCGATTACGATTTATGTCGGAGAACGCAAGCTTGCTTTGTGTATTTGTGCCACCACCCAGGGCCGGTCCCACTTCAAAAAGTTGTTAACTCGGGTTCTTTTCTTTGGGTCATGTCACTGTTCATAAATTTTCGTTCCATGTCTGGCCCTTCGCGTTCATGTTGCAGGTGACCTGAATAAAACAATATCGTTCGTAGTAGGCGTTCTCACGACTTCGTTCGCTCGCGCTTTACTCGGGCTCATCCATTAGGGACTGAGCTGCCATATGCAATTAAGTATTTTTGAAACATAATTCATATCGGACTGATTGATTTTTGGAGCACTGGATTTGAAAAGAACATTGGATTTGAAGTCCAATCCAATAGACAGTTCCCATTTCGAGAAAAATTTTAAACAAACGATAAATTGTCCAGCAACTCGGGTCAACATGAATGAGCCTAGTACGCAGCAGGTCTGCAGAGCCGAAGCAGAAGCAATTTTGGATGGCTGGAGCCGGAGCCAAAAACTTTTAGATGGTGGGACCGGAACCTGAAATTTGGGTTTCGGATCCACAAAGGTAGTTTGTGGGGGAAGCGAGCTATACAAATAATACAATGTTTTTTTTCTGATTTTTTGGACCAAATTGTTCCGGAGCTGGAGCCAGAAGTTTCTAGATGTTGGAGCCGGATCCAAAAATATTAGGTGCCCGGAGCTGCAGGCGGAGCCGAAAATTTGAAGTACCGGCTCCACAACCTTGTTACGCAGAGGACTTACAGGCGATATCATTGCTCTGTGACGTACGTTACTCAACAATGGAGAGGTTACCATGCAAACGTCTCATTTATTGTCACGTAACTAACGTCACAGAGCAACAATAATGCCAGCCAGAATGAAAGCAAATGGAAAAAATCCATAACCCTCACAGTTAAGAAGTTCAAAATGCAATCTTGGGAGAGTTTCCGGCTTAAACTACAGAAGGTTCCCTATCATTGGCAAGCTAACAAAGTATTATACATGCAGCATATGGAGTGACATGCTCGAAGCTAACCATCAGGGCCGGATTAACCATTGGGCAAACCAGGCAAATGCCCGGGGTCTCGCGCTCGAATATCAAAACACTCCTTCACTGTTTTTTCATGTTTTCAGGCTGTTCACCACGCGTGAAAATCGTAGAGGTTTCTGATTACTGCATTTAGTATATAGGCAGCGCCGGATTTAGATGGTGGTGAGCTCGGGGCCCAGGCGTGGTGGGAGGCGCCATGTGCGGGTGTAGAATCTTTAGGTAGGTGATGGCCGATGAAGTCACTAGCATTTCCACGGATCATTAACATTTTGACGTAATTTTGTGGCGTCATATTTGTTAACTCATCTGTAACAAAACTTTATGATGCAACATGATATTTGACAATGATTAGCGATTTGTGAAACTGTTGCAAAACCGGTCACGAGAAGCAGCGTATTTTCGTTTTTTTTTTTAATTTTGCTTGAAAAACGTTTCTGGGCGATCCAACGTTTTCATCATCTCTAACGTCAATCCTCGTTCAGCAATAAATTTTGCGACAGAAACCAAACGTTGCAGAAGCGGTTTCCAATATTGCTAGCATTGATTGATCTAACTAGCTAGCTCTGCATCAATTCTTCATAGCGATCAATTCCATCTGCGACTCAACGTAATCGTGGCATCTTTATGTTCCATTGATTGCTCGAGGCTCCTCAGTGCGCTTCCAGTCGCAGATTCCTTTTCTAATGAGGAAATGAGCACATTTCTAATGAGGAAATGAGCACAATACAAATGTTACAGAAATAAGCTTACTCACTTAAAAGAAATCTCCAAACAAAATTATTATAAACAAGCTTTCCAAAAATGCCATCATGATATAAAAAAAACATGGAAGCTTGTCAATGAAAT